>TARA_B100001057_G_scaffold194583_2_pt1 | contig 30601 bp, 32 predicted proteins | sample TARA_B100001057 | Tara Oceans TARA_B100001057 (sample SAMEA2621839) | marine metagenome | biome: marine biome (ENVO:00000447); feature: surface water layer (ENVO:00002042); material: "saline water (ENVO:00002010), including plankton (ENVO:xxxxxxxx)" | depth 5 m
GCCAGCTGGATCAGGGAATTTAATGCAAAAATTTGAGGAATTAAAAAGAAAGTTGGAGCAAGAAGGATTATTTGCAAAAAGCAATAAACTTCAAGTACCCTTTTCTCCAAAACATGTTTGTATTGTTACATCCTCCTCTACGGCAGCATTCCAAGATATAATTTCTACAATCAATAGAAGATCTCCAGGATCTGAAATTTCAATAAGTGAGGCAACTGTTCAAGGTGATAATGCTCACATCAGTATTATTAAAAGCTTAGAAAGAATTATTAAATATAATGATTCAAACAAAGATAATCTTATTGACGTAGTAATTTTATCAAGAGGTGGTGGATCTATTGAAGATCTTTGGTGTTTCAATAATGAAGATCTTGCTCGAGAAATATCAAATTTTCCAATACCAACAATTTCAGGTGTCGGTCATGAAATAGATTTTACTATTTGTGATTTTGTATGCGATATAAGAATGCCTACTCCCACAGCAAGTGCAGAACTTGTAACAGAATTTAATTTTAAAATAAAAGATGTTCTTAAAAGTTTCAATGAAAAAATAAATAAAAATATTTTCTATAAAATAGAAGAGTTAAAGAAATCAGTTGAGTTAGGAGAATCAAGATTAAAAAATCCATTAACCTTGTTAAGAGAAAAGTCTCAGAAATTAGATAGCTTTGAATTTAGAATTATGCAAAGTCAGAAGTTAATCTTTTCAAACAAAAATAATTTGCTTAATAAAATGTTATCAAATATTGAAATCAAGAATCCACTTTATAAAGTTGAGAACTATAAAAATAAAATCCATAAAGTCTCTATGCAGCTAAAAATACTAATAAATGAAAAGCACATATACCAAAAAAATAATCTAGATAAATTATCTAAAAGCATCAATTTACTTAGTCCTTTATCTATTCTTGATAGAGGATATGCAATTATTATGGATAAAAAAGGTTCGGCAATAAAGTCATCTAAACAAGTAAATATTGGCGAAGATCTAACAGCAAGGCTTAGTAAGGGTGATATCGACATTAAAGTAACTAATAAGAATGTTTAGACTAATATTTTTAAATATACTTTTAGCTTTAAATGTTTCTGCTGAAGATATTTTTGGGAATCCTGGTGATATATTACCTATTAAATCTCATAGTAGTAATGAGTTTCTTTCGATAAAAAAAAATGATAATTTTTATAGATTAGTGCCGCTCCCTTTTGATAAGCAAGGCAATTCCATAATAATTGAAAACAAGACTATAACTATTAACTATAAGGACTTTGGTGAATCAAGAATTACTATTGTTGATGAATCTATGGTGACTTTAAGCAAACAAGATTCTGAGAGAGTCTACGCAGAGTCAATTGCTATTAAGGATGCTTTAAGAACATTTACTACTGAATTTAAACCAAGCATGGAATTCATCAATCCTGTTGAGGGTGTAATTTCTAGCAGATATGGAAAGAAAAGATTTATCAATAATAAACCTAGATCCCCTCATCTTTCGTTAGATATTGCTGCTCCTGAGGGAACAGAAATTGTTGCACCCGAAAATGGAAAGATTATTCTTTCAGGAAATTTTTTTTATTCTGGAAATTATCTTCTTATAGATCATGGTTTTGGACTTTTATCATCCTATAGTCACTTATCTTCAATAAATGTTGAAAATAATGCGGTAGTAAAGAAAGGTGAAAAGATTGGAGAAGTTGGGTCGACTGGAAGAGTTACAGGCCCTCATTTACATTGGACTGTGTATTTAGACAAAGTGAAGATAAATCCAGAACTGTTATTGAAAGAAGATTTTTTAAATAGAGCTCTTTAACTCTTTTAAAATTTTATTAAGTTCAATCTTGGTCTGTGGTCTAAAAAGTGATTTAGCAACTTCACCATTTGGATTTATGAAATATGTTGCTGGAACTGCTGGAGGTGTTTCAATACCCCATATATCTCTCGGATGTGAGACTAATGAAGGAACTTTTATATTAAATTTTTTTATTATGGGTTTGAGCTCATCCTCTTCTAAATAATCAAAGTTAAAAGTAAAAACAAAAATATCCTCATTCTCTATGGCAAAGTCATTTAACTCTGGTATTTCTTTAATGCATGGTGCGCACCAATCAGCCCAATAATTAACTACAATCCAGTTACCATTTAGATTGGAAATGTTAGTATCTCTGCCATCGATAATTTGTATATCATTTTTTTGGCATCCAAAAAGTATTGCTAAACATAAAAGTTGTATAATCTTAATCTTCATTGCGTACCATAATATAATTTAAAATTTAAAAGTAAACATGGAAAAGAATTATTTATTAGTATTATTTTATTCAGTTTCTGGCTCTGTCAGAAACCTAGCTCATGCAATTGCCGATGGTGCAGAAAATAAAAATTTGAATGTAAAGATTAGAACTGTTCCTAAAATATCAACTAAAACAGAAAAAGTTGAGGAAAATATTCCTATGGAAGGCGAAATTTATTGTACAAAAGAAGATTTAATCAATTGCTCAGGTTTAGCTCTAGGATCTCCAACAAGATTTGGATCCATTGCAGCACCATTAAAATATTTTTTGGATTCAACAGGAGATTTGTGGGCAACAAATACACTTGAGGACAAGCCTGGAATTGTTTTCACTTCTACCGGTTCTATGCACGGCGGTCAAGAAATTACATTATTTAGCATGATAACTTTTATGCTTCATCATGGAATGCTAGTTGCTGGAAGTCCATATTCTATAGATGAGTTAAATAAAACTAAATCTGGTGGGACACCCTATGGCCCCACTCATGTTGAAAGCTTTAACTCATCAAATGAGTTAACTCAGCATGAATATGCAATTGCAAATAAAACTGGTGAAAGAATTGCAGATATAATTCAAAAAATTTAAAGTGACTCTTAAGCAATACAAAATATTGACTCACTTAATATTTTTTTCTTTATTTACTGTTAAATACATAAGCGTGCATTTAAATCGAATTGACTTAGGTTTATATATTATTTGGATTTTACCTCTATTGGTTTTTTATTTTTATATATCAAAATTATATGTGCGAGCATATCAATGGTTTTGTTTTTTTCTTTTAATATATTTCTTGTCGTCATCTCTAAGAGTTTTTGGAACTCATTTTAACTATCTTGATGTTTCTGAGTTTGTTTTAATATGTATATTATTTATACATATGATGTTTGGTCCAAAAAAAATAAATAGTTAAATTTATATTTATTTACTTAACGATCTAGATAACTTATCATCAAAAAAATTTGGAGAATTTAATGAGTAAAGTAAAATCAATTTGGTCGACTATTGACAAATACCTAACCCTTGCAAGAAAAATTATTGTGAATACCGTGACCGCAGTTGTTCTAATATTTTTCACATTTGCAATAATAGGTGGTGTTGGATCAATTTTTACACCTGACACTGAAATAAAAACAAAAGATAAAGTACTATGGTTTAAGCCAATTGGAACAGTGGTTGACTCTAAGATTAATGCTCAACCTTCAATTGATTCAATCCTAATGGGTGGTTCGAATGCTGAGCAACATGAAATTGATGATCTTTTAAAAGTTTTAAATCATGCAGCTAATGATGAAGAATTATCGGCAGTATACATAAATGTTTCTGAATTAGGCATGTATTTTGTTGATGCTTTTCAAATTGCAAATGCTGTAAAAAATATCAAAGATAGCGGTAAAGATGTTATTGCATACGCTGAAAATTATGGAAATGCATCATATCTAGTAAGTTCTCAAGCCAGCAAAGTTTTTATTAATGAATATGGGTCAGTATCTGCTTTTGGATTTTCAAGAAAAAGAGAGTTTTACAAAGACTTGTATGAAAACTTGAATCTTAATTATCACATTTTTGTTGCAGGCGACTTCAAGAGTGGTCCAGAAACATATACAAGAAATTCAATGTCCGAAGAAGATAAGCTAGCATGGAATGAATTTGCTAAGCCTTTATGGTCAAAAATGATAGCAATGATGGAAGATGGAAGAGATTTGCCTGAAGGAACAATTCAAGAATATGGTGATTCTGCATGGAGTTTATTTACTAAAAATCCTGATCAAGCTCTTGTGGCTGCAGAATTGGGTTTAGTTGATCAAGTTGTTACAAGAGAATCTTTGAGAGCAGAGATGTTTTCACTGTATCCAAATGACAAAGAAGATCCTAACAAATTCCCAGATTCAATTTCAATATATGAGTATTTATCAACCATTGAGAAAGAAGAAAATAATTCAAAAAATAAAATAGCAATAGTTAATGTTGAAGGTGTTATTGTGCCTGGTGATGCATCTTTTGGTGTTGCTGGATCTGACACAATCGTAAGCAACATAAGGAAAGCTATTAAAGATGAATCAGTTAAAGCAATGGTCTTAAGAGTTAATAGCCCTGGAGGTGATGTTTGGGCAAGTGAACTAATCACAAATGCTTTAAAAGAATTTAGTGACAGCGGTCGTCCAATTGTTTCGTCCATGAGCGGTATTGCTGCATCTGGAGGAGTATGGGTTACAACTTTATCTGAAGAGATATGGGCACAACCAGAAACATTAACGGGATCAATTGGAGTGTATGGAATAGTTCAAACTCTTGATGGTGTATATGACTGGGCAGGGATTCAGGTTGATGGCACTAGCTCAACAAAAGCTGGAGAGTGGGATGCTAGATTGCCAATGCCAGATTATGTAACTCAATCAATTCAATCTAGTATTGAAAATACTTATGATAAGTTTGTTACAAAAGTATCGTCTAACAGAGATATGCCTTACAAAGAAATACTAGCAGTTGCAGGTGGAAGAATTTGGTCTGGAGAAAAAGCCCATCAACTTGGTCTTGTAGATTATATTGGAGGGTTAGATGACGCCGTTAATTCTGTAGCCACTATAGCTGAGCTTGATGACTATAAAACAGTGAAATATTCTAAAGATATGGATCCATTTGATTTATTCTTAGCCGAGTTGCTTGATAACCTAGATGTTAGTTCAAAAATTGATTCGAAAGGATTAATGTTTTTGAAATTGCTAAGTTCAAATTATAAATTCATTGATGAGAGTAAAACTTTAAATACAGCAGTTTATTGCTTTGAGTGTGAATACATTTTTTCTAAATAACTTTTTTAATTAGAGGAATTGTTATCTTTCTTTTTAGTTCTGCTGAAACTTGATCTATTCTATCCAGCACATCCAAAAGACCTTTCATGCTTCTATTACAATGAGTAATAATATATTGAACTTCTTTTTCTCCAAGATTTATTAATCTTTTGTTTGCAACAAAACTTAGTGCATCCTCAAGGCCTTGATCACTAATTGGTAAAACTTTTACAGGCTCAATTTTTTTTATTCTAGATTTAAGGTCATTTAAATCAAAGTTTAGTTTTGCAGGATTTGATGATGAAGAAAAAATCAATCTACAGTTTGAAAGCATGCAATTATTAATTAGATTAAATATGGCTATTTCCCATTCTTTTCGATTGGATATGGTATCAATATTATCTATGCAGACAAGCTCTAGGGTATCAATAGAATCTAGAAAGCTAGTTCCGTGAATTAATACCTCCTTTAAGGGTACATACAATGATGATTTTTTATCTGCTGCGTATTGATTACAAAAGGATTGAAGCAAAAAGCTCTTTCCGCATTCCTGCTCTCCATAAATAAGAAAATCTGCCCCACTATTAAAGGTATCCTTTACTTGTAAGTTTTCTGATTCAAAATAAAAATTATCTAATGATGATTTGTTTGCCCTAATCCAAGGAAAAATTAGTTGTTTAGGATCATTCATTGTGATAATTTCTTAGATCTTTTGACCAATTAATAGCATAAACAATCAAGCTCAATATTGTTATAAATATTATAAGAATATCTAAAATGAATAAGCTGATTTCTAAATTTAAAATTTCTCCAATAAATATAATAGCTATATAAACTATTTGAAGACTAGTTGTTAATTTTCCTAAAAAATTTGGTATGGGTGTATCTGACTCAATTAAAGTCATTTGAATTGCTGCTCCTAAAAGAATAACAACATCTCTACTAAAAAATATAATAAAAATATAAAAAGGAATAAGTTGATTTAACCAAAGTATAAAAATTGTTCCAGATAATAATAATTTATCAGCAACAGGATCTAATATTTTACCAAGCTTTGTGTGCCAATCCATTTTTCTTGCAAGAAAACCATCCAGTGCGTCTGTGAGTGATGCTATGATAAAAAATATAATACTTAATTTGAAATTTTCTAAATAAATATTGTTTAGAATTGGATACACTAAAGCGATTCTTATTATTGATAATAAATTAGGTATAAAAATAAAATATCGACTCATCTTCTATAATTTACCTGAATAGGTTTATTTAAATTTAAATTGCCCATAACTTCTAAAAAGTTATTATCTTGTAATTCGCTAAAGAAAGTTTTTTCATCGCCGTATATCTCAACTTCATACAAAATATTATCGATATGAAATTTTTTAATACTCATGTTTTTAAAGCTTACAAAACTCTCGATCTCCTGTTTGGATTTTTTATAATCTTTAAAATTATTGATATTATTTATTAAAATTTGCACTTTTTTTATTTTGTTAGTGTTTATCTTTTTACTGTCAAAGTATAAATCTATTTTTTTATTTAAAAAAATATCTAGTTCTTTAATAATCATTTTTATTAAGTTGGAATATGTTGTCTTAAATTCTATATCTCCAGATACGATCCAGCTATCAAAGCCAATATTCGATATTGATATCTCAATAGTTTCATCGTTATCATATTGATCAGATATATATTTTTTTTCACCAATAAGTCTTTTGTACTTATCAAGTTCATTTATGCTTATTAAATCAAGGTCTGGTAACTCAAAAAAAATGCCTCTCGACATTGATTTATCTTTAAGATATTTTTTAATTCTTTTATCCAAATCAGATCTGCTAGCATTCTCAGATAAAAGATAAGGCTTATCTATTCCTGAATCTAAATTAATTAAAAATAAAAAAACAGGCCTAGAGTTTCCTATCATCTGAATTGAGAGTTCATCAAATGTATTTACAAGGAGTTCTTTTTCAAAAATGACTTTTAAATGCGCAATTCCGTTTTGATTTTCAATTGAGTAGCTTGTTATGAAATCCTTTCGGTCATTTCCTGCATTTATTATTTTCCAAATATTTGATGGCGAAGGATCCCCGCTCAGTCTAAATATCATGTTATTAAATGCTGTATTTATTGATTTTTCTATATTTGAACTGTCAATGATTGGCTCATAAACTGTAAAAAGTTTATCAAACTCCTTTCCAAAGGAGGTGTTAGAAATGATAATAAGAAAGATGTATGTAAATTTGCAGTATTTCATAAAAGATTGCTCTAATAAGGTATTCTAAATGACAAAAGAAATTATAGAAAATGATCCGTATAAGTCTTCTGGTGTTGATATTGATGCAGGCAATGACTTAATTAAGAAAATTAAGAGTGATGTCGCTGCTACTCACAACAACAGTGTCCTAAACAATATCGGTGGTTTTGCAGGAATGTATAGGCTAAGCAAGGATTATAAAGATCCTATTTTGGTGGCATGTACGGACGGGGTGGGTACAAAAGTTTCACTAGCGCAAGAGATGAATAATCTTGATGGTATTGGTCAAGATCTCGTTGCAATGTGTGTAAATGACTTGATTGTATGTGGTGCAAAACCTCTTTTTTTTCTTGACTATTACGCATCTTCACAATTAAATATTTCTGAAGCTGCTATTGTGATTAAAAGCATATCGCAAGCTTGCAAGGATTCAGATTGTGCTCTTCTTGGTGGTGAAACAGCCGAAATGCCAGGTCATTATGTTGGAAAAAACTTTGATTTAGCTGGATTTTCAGTAGGCTGTGTTGATGAAAGCAAAGTTTTAAATAACAAAAATGTTGAAAAGGGAAATGTTTTGCTTGGTATTGAGTCCAGCGGTCCTCATTCAAATGGTTTTTCATTAATAAGAAAAATAATAAGTGAGTCAAATGTAGGAGAAAAAGAGAAAAAAAAGATAATTGAAAGAGTTCTTACTCCAACTCATTTATATCCAAATTTAATATCAAAAATACTAAAAGAATCAAATATTAATTCTATTTCTCATATTACAGGCGGCGGGCTTACTGAAAACCTTCCAAGATCTATTCCAGATAATTTGTCAATTGAGATTAATTTAAATTCATGGGAAATGCCTAGTGTATTTAAATGGTTAGAGAAAGAGGGAAATATTTCTAAAGCTAATATGCTAAGAATTTTTAATTGCGGCATTGGTATGGTGCTAATTGTAGATGAGAATGATGCTTCTGCAATATCAGATTTGATATCAGAGATGAATTTTAAAAATTTCTTGATAGGAGAAGTTATAGAAAAAAATAACATCAATTCGATTATATATTCCTAAAGCAAGAATGAAAAAGATTGCTATTTTAATTTCAGGAAGTGGGTCAAATCTTGGTGCTATTATCGACGCATGTGACAAAAATATAATATCTGGAGAGGTTTCTTTGGTCATCTCAAATAATCCAAATGCATATGGTTTAAAAAGAGCTTCAAGTAAAAGTATTGAAACTATTGTCTTGGACCATAGAAAGTACAAATCAAGAGAAGAATTTGATAATGAATTGGAGCATATTTTAAAGAGAAATAATTTTGACTTGATTGTTCTTGCTGGTTTTATGAGAATTCTTGGAGAAAAAATAACAAAAAAATTTAATAATAAAATGATAAATTTACACCCTTCACTTCTTCCTCTATACCCGGGTTTAAATACGCATGAAAAAGTTATTAAAAACAATGAAAAAATTCATGGTATTTCAATTCACTATGTTTCAAATGAATTAGACGCCGGTCCATTAATTGCACAAGGAATAATAAAAATCAAAGGTAGTGATTCTGTTGAGACTGTTACTGAGAGAATACATAAAATAGAACATGATTTACTACCTGATGTTATTAAAGAAATTTGTGACGAAAAGATTTATTTTAGAGATGGAAATGTACAATTTAGCAAAGATATAAATACTACTAATGGAATTATTGTTAAAAAATATAATGTATAAAAAAATTTATTTAATATTTTTATTTTCAATTTATGGATATTCAACTGACATATCACAATATGTTGCTAAATATGAGTTTTCTTCTGAAGAAATAACTATTGTTGGAACAAGAAAATTCTCTCAACTTTCAAATAGTTATGAGATGGAGTTTAAGGCTTCAAATTTAATTGCAAATATGTTGTTTTCATCAAAATTTAGAATAGATAACAATCAGGTGCTATCAGATTCATATAAAATCAAGATAAGGCCAAAGTTCCTCAACAGAGATCAATCAATAGAATTTGATTATTCTAATAAGATTATTAAATCAACTGGGCAGACAGTATGGAGCGAGGGTTTTTTGAGTGATAGTTTTGTTGTAGATCCGCTCAATGCTCAAATCATGATTAGAAAGTTTGCTAAAGATGGTACAAAAAAATTTAATCTTAATGTAATTAATATGCAACGAGGTGGCTTTAAAGAATATACATACCAACTAAAAAGCCAACAAAATTGTAACTTCAACAAGCAGCTTCTTAACTGTGTTCATATACAAAGAACTAGGAACGATAGCAAAAGAATAGTGAATTATTTTTTAGCAGAAGAGCTTGATTTCATGTTCATAAAGATAATAGATTCAAGTCCATCAAGAACTAATACGTTAAGCCTTAAAGAAATTTTAAGCTTTGGGTAGCGTTACTCCTCTTTGACCTTGATATTTGCCATCCCTATCCTTATAACTAATTTCACATTCCTGATCTGATTCAAAAAATAGCATTTGAGCAACACCTTCTCCAGCATATATTTTTGCTGGTAAGTTTGTAGTATTGGAGAATTCTAGTGTGACATGTCCTTCCCATTCAGGCTCTAAAGGAGTTACATTCACAATTATTCCACACCTTGCATAGGTTGATTTTCCAAGACAAATTGTTAGAACATTTCTCGGAATTTTAAAATATTCAACTGTTCTAGCCAAAGCAAACGAATTAGGAGGAATAATGCATACATCAGAATTTATATCAACAAAGCTTTTTTCGTCAAAGTGTTTGGGGTCAACAATAGCTGAATGGATATTTGTAAATACTTTAAATTCATTTGAGCATCGAACATCATAACCATAACTTGATACACCATATGAAATCTGTTTATTTCCCTTTTCATCAAGTCTTATTTGATTCTCTGAGAAAGGTTCTATCATAGCGTTTTCAAGAGACATCTTTTTTATCCAAATATCAGATTTAATCGACATTAATTTCTACCCTTCCTTGAATTGCCATAGCAATAGTTGTGCCATCAACATACTCTAACTCTCCTCCAATAGGAATACCATAGGAAATTCTTGAAACTTTTGCATTTTTAACATGATCTTTTATAAATATAGCTGTAGCGTCTCCTTCAACAGTGCTGCTTGTTGCTAAAATAACCTCATTAGTTTTATCATCCTCGATTCTTTTGAGAAGATCATTAATACCAAGCTCATCTGGTCCCATTCCATCTATTGGAGATAATCTTCCCATTAGAACAAAATATCTTCCTTTAAAGCCTCCTGTCGACTCAATTGCTAAAACATCAGAGGGACTTTCTACAACACAAATATTACTTTTATCTCTTGTGCTATCTGAACATACTTTGCATAAATTATTAGAAGTGAGCATTCTGCATGAAGTACATCTTTGAATATTCTCTATAGCATTAATCAAATTGTTAGCAAGGATAGAAGCGCCATCTTTATTTTTATCCAACAAATACAAAGCCATTCTTTGCGCAGATTTTTTACCAACACCTGGCAAAATGGTGAGAGAATTTATTAACTCTGTTACAAGATCATGTTTCATATTATTTAATTGGCTTTATAGTATCAGGTTTAATTTTTCCATTAAATTTATTTAAAAAATCCTGAATATCTTTGTCATTCTTAATATCTTCATTAGCAAGATTTTGTTTTTTTGTTATTTCTTTCTTAGCTTGATTAATTGGTGAATTTTGAACATCTCCAATTAAAACTTCAACATCTATTTTCTTTGACAACAAATCGCTGATAGCACTTTTAAATTCTTTCTTTATATTTTCAGGAATTTCGCTTACCTGCTGACTTGAAATTAATTTTAAACTTGAATTTTCAAATGAGGACAATGACATATTACCGAAATAATTTCTTGCAAATGGGCTCAGTTTAAGTGAGTTAAATAAATCTATCCAACTTGAATTAGTTATAAGAATATCTTTACCCTCGCTCACACTATCTTTAGTTTTGATAGGGACTTCAATTTTTTTTAGATTTTTTTTTTCGTCTAATGGGTTATTTTTTTCTCTAATTTTGCTACTTTCTTGCAACTTTTGCAGAGGATTAAAGGTCAGCATTCTGATAATACAGATTTCAAGAGCCTCTTTAGGGTTAGGATGCACAGCAAATTTTGAATAAGCATTCATAGCAATCTCATAAAGTAGCTGACAGAATTCCTTATCAATAACTTCTGACATTTCTTTAATATTATCGTTAGTAGTTTCTGCCAAAACTTGTTCAATTGATATCTCATGTAATATAGAAATTATATTCTTTAAAATTTCATCGTATTCCGAAGATAATTCCTCAATTTTTGCAAGAGAATTAAATGCTCCTTTGCCATTGCCATCAATTATATTTATTAATAATTCATATAATAAGGAATCATCGATGGTCCCTAGTAACTCTTTAATATCATTGCCTTCTAAAGTACCTGCACCATAAGCTATTGATTGATCAAGAAGAGTTAAAGCATCTCTTACTGAACCATTGGCGGTCTTTGAGATTAAATTAATGCTTTCATCATCATATTTAAGTTTTTCTTTTTCTAAAATCCTCTTTAAGTGTTTGCATAACATTTCTTCACTTACAGTTTTTAGGTTTAGTTGCAAACATCTAGATTGAACTGTTTTTGGTATAGCCTCAGGTTTGGTAGTGGCAAAGATAAATAAAGCATGAGCTGGTGGCTCCTCAATTGTTTTTAATAACGCATTAAAACTCGATGAAGATAACATATGCACCTCATCTATTAGATAGACGTTATATCTACTTTTTGCTGGCTTATATTCTACGCCTTCAATTAATTCTCTCATCTTATCAACGCCAGTATTTGAAGCGGCATCAATTTCTAAAAAATCAACGCTTCTTCCTAATTTTATCTCTAAACAATTTGAACATTCATCACAAGGGCTGGATGATGGAATATCTTGATTAGTACAGTTCATGCATTTAGCTAAGATTCTAGCAATAGTCGTTTTTCCGACCCCTCTTGTTCCTGAAAAAATAAATGCTTGATGAGTTTTGTTTTGATCAATACTATTAATGAGAGCTTTTATAATATGATCTTGCCCAACAACTTCTTCAAAGTTTGTCGGCCTGTATTTTCTGGCTAATACCTCATATGACATAAAGCAAAATCATAACATGTCATTAGCAAAAACTGCTTCAATTTCTTTAAAAGTAAAACCTCGATTTTGTAGAAAGTTTTTTTTCTTCAATATTGCTTTCATATCAGGTTCTGATTTATCTTTAAATTTCTTAGAAAGAGCTTTTTTGGCTGCAATATCCCAATCTTCAATATCATTTATAACTTCATCAGAAATTGAATTAGGTATACCTCTCAAGAGCAATTCATATGATATTTTTTTGGGTCCAAAGCCTCTTCTTTTTCTTATTGAAACGTATGATTCACAAAACCTGTAATCATTTAAAAGATCATTTTTTAATAGTTGATCTAGAACATTATCAATTTCTATAGTTAGCTCGAACTTTTTAATTAATTTATCTTTTAACTCTTTTCTAGAATGTTCTCTTCTAGAAATAAGATCTAGAGCCTTATTATAGATAGTGGATGATATTTGTGTAGTCATCAATCAAAAGGGATAACTCTTGATTTACCATTTCTTTTAATAATCCTTACTTTTTGATCTTTTTTGAAATCATATTTGCTAACTTCTTGAATAATTGAAACCAACTTACCTCGTTCAGTTTCGATCAAAAGTTCTACACCTTTTTTTTGAGATACATTTGCACCTATTTCAGCTCCTACAGCAGAGCCAATTAATGCACCAATTATTCCTGTAGCTGCTGGTGCTTTATTATTATCAGAGCCAAGGTCAGCTCCTACAACTGCTCCTGCTGCAGCACCTAATTCACGATCACCTTCAATGGTTACACTCGTGACATCGAGTATTTTTCCAAGAACAACGTACTGTTGAGCTTGGACATCGGATCGTGATACTACATTTGGTTCGTAGCTCATGTTAGTGCATGAAAATATAAAGAATAATACAAAGAAGTTATAAGAATATTTGAGTTTCATAGTTTTTTCTCCAATGTGAAATCATTTAAAAGATCCTCTTTAATAATAAAATGTTTTTTATTTTTCATGTATCCGTTGATCAACTTTACTTCAAAAACAATGTCATTATGTTTCGAATTTATTATCTCTAATCTGTCACCAGTATTTAATCTTGTGAGATTTCTAGCATCAATTATTGAAAAAGAATCCCAATCAGAAAATCTTCTTGCTTGATAAGTATTGTATGCATCATTTGAAAAAAAGTATAAAACCTTACTGTTGGTTAAAGAAGAGCTGTTACTCCTGCTTTCTAATGCCCAAATCTGACCTGTGCTCACATTAATATGATCTTCATCAGAAAAAATATTTGTTGTAAAAAATGTAAATGAAATTAATAAAAAAAATTTTGTCATAACTGCTTAGACCATTTATTAAAAATAAAGTTCGAACTAAACATATTATATATAAACATTTACACTTGAAAAAAAAATTTTTACCTATACTTAAGTATTTGATGGAAATGCCATAAAGGGTTTCTGCAAATAACTTGTATGCATTTTAATGATACATACTAATTAGTCGCTTAAAAGGAGGACTATTATGATACTTAATTTTACTGACCCATTTTTTACAACTCGCGTACTGGGTTTTGAACCACTGTTTGACAGACTTCAAAGGCTTTCTGAGTCTAACGATCGTTCGTCGAGCTATCCACCCTACAATATAAGCAAAGATGGTAATCATTTTGCGATAGAGATTGCTGTTGCAGGTCTATCTAAAGATGATATCCAAGTAGAGCTAGCAGAAGGTGTATTGACAGTTAGCTATGATGGACCTCAAACAGAGGTAGTCAATGGAGAAAACAAAGTCGTATACCAAGGTATTGCTCAAAGAGCTTTTAAACAACAATTTACATTATCTGAAGATGTTTTTGTTCAAGGCGCTGAGTTAATAAATGGTTTGCTCACAATTAATCTTGAAAAAGTTATTCCTGACGAGAAAAAACCTAGAATGATTGAGATTAAATCTCCTAAAAGAATATCTAATAAATAAAGGATATTTCAGAAATGGGGTGCATAATGCACCCCAAATATTTTCTAAGTTAAACTACACATTATGAAATTAAAAAAACTACTGCTTTTGCTATTTATATCTGTAAATGTATTTGCAGTAACTATCGACACCGGCCATGCAAACGTATCTTTAATAAAGTATAAGCACACTGAGAATGGCAATGAATCGAACCTTATTGGTATCAAAATGGACATGCAATCAGGCTGGCATACATACTGGAAAAATCCAGGTGATTCAGGCGGGCCTATAAAGGTTAAATGGGTTCATGACGACAAGCTAGAGATAGGCGAAATTCTTTGGCCTCCTCCCGAACTTATTCCATATGAACCACTGATGACATATGGCTACAAAGACTTTGTCATATTCCCATTTGAAGTCATAAATAATGGTACTAACTCAAATATTTCAGCAACTATTGATTTTCTTATTTGCAGTGATATTTGTGTTCCTGAGATGGCAGTAATAAATACTTCAATTAATGACATTGATTATGATGTTCAGTTAAAAAATTGGTTTGACAAAATACCAAGGCAAACTCTACCTGTCAAAGCATCAATAAATGATGGTTATATTGATATTAGATTTTCAAATAATGAATTATTAGATTCAGCAGTTTTTTTTGTAGATGATGAAAATGCTGTAGAACACGCAGCCGACCAAATTCTTATTAAAGAAGAAAATAATTGGTTACTTCGAGTGAAGAAAAATTCATTAAAAGAATCTATTAGTTTACTATCTGGTGTCATATCTATTAAAGGTGATAGCTATATTGTAAAAACAGAAATAGATGAATCGTCTTCTTCTTCATCATCTTCTGAAATTGGCTTTTTACAAGCAATTATTTTTGCATTCGTAGGTGGATTAATTTTAAATCTGATGCCTTGTGTTTTTCCAATAATTTCTCTCAAAGTTTTAAGTTTTGTTTCAATGAGCAATCAGTCAGAATCAAAAGTTAGAAATCATGCTCTATCTTTTTGCGCTGGGGTAATAATTTCATTTTTGATGATAGGTTTTGCAATGATATTGCTAAAACAAACTGGTGCTTTCCTTGGGTGGGGTTTTCAGCTTCAGTCTCCACTAATAGTTGGGATTCTTTGTATTTTAATGTTTGTAATTGGAGTTATTCTTCTTAGTGATATAAATATAGGATCGTCATTAACAAGATATGGTAGCGTTGGATCAAATAATAGTTTTTTTGGATCTTTCCTTACCGGTATTCTTGCAGTAATAGTTGCATCTCCATGTACAGCACCATTTATGGGTGCTGCATTGGGATATGCACTTATCCAGCCATCTGGTATTACGCTTCCAGTTTTTGCTTCTCTAGGCATTGGATTTTCCTTGCCTTATTTTCTTTTATCTATTTCACCAAATTTAATTACTTATCTTCCAAAACCTGGAAATTGGATGATTACTTTAAAAGAGTTTTTTGCATTTCCTATGTTTGCGACAGCGCTCTGGTTGTTATGGGTGTTTAGCCTTCAAGCAGGTACAGATGCTCTTATAACTCTTTTGCTAACAATTCTTATTATTTCTTTATTTATTTGGATTCATCAAAAACTTACTTCTCCTTTTTTAAAAATAATTATGCTTACCACTATGGCTTTAATAGTCTTTTATCAATTAAGAAATATATCTTTGCAAGAATTGCCAATAAATAATGTAGACGTTGCTAAAAAAAATATGAATTTTGTCTCTTGGGAAATAAATATTGAAGAGAATTTTAAGAAAGATAACCAAGCATATTTAATTAATTTTACTGCTGCATGGTGTATTACCTGTCAGGCTAACGATAAAATTGCTATTTCTAGACCCTCTGTTAAGGAATATCTTCAACAAAATGATATTAAGTATATTGTTGCTGATTGGACTAACAAAGATAAAGAGATTCTTCTTGCACTCGAATCATATAATAGAAATGGAGTGCCTTTATATATTTTCTGGAAACCTGGAATGCAAGAATCAAAAATTTTACCTGCAATTTTGACAGAACAGATATTATTGGATAGTTTCAACAATTCCTAAATAATAATATAATCCACGTACAATATCTTTTAATAGGGAAAAAGCATGTTTGGAACACCATTTGAGTTATTTGGGACGGTTCATTTGATTACCATAGCTGTAATAATTTTTATTTCTGTGGTTTTACCAAAGATTTATAAGCATAAGTCTCAAGAACAAATATCTTTGATGAAAAAAATTATAGCTGGTGTCATTGCAGCTCACGTAATTATTTCGCCTTATAAAGATTTGTACTTATTAGCAAATCCTTATGATTGGAGAGAAACAATCCCCCTTCATATGTGTGATTTGTCTGAGATTTTTTTAATTTGGTTTTTGCTAGGCGGTCCTAAGATATTATATTTATGTGCATTCTTTTGGGGTCTAGGTGGAGCTACAATGGCAATCCTTACGCCCGATATAAGCCATTATGATTTAGACTACATATTCTTTATGGTTGGTCATGGAATGATTATAGTTGGAATTATGTACGCTACTGTTACATTAGGTAACAGGCCATATGCAAAAGATATACTAACTGTTTCACTAATAACAGCCTTAGTTCTTTTGCCAATTGTTTATGTTATTAATCTATTATTAGGTGAACCGGCTAACTTTTGGTACCTTATTGCAAAACCTGATGGAGCTTCGTTAATGGATGTTTTTCCTGAGCCCCCTTATCATCTTTTAGTAACAACACCAATTGCGATAGCTGTTTTTTACTTGATTTATCTACCTTATTTTATAAAAGATAAAATGGTCAAATAAAACTTAATTTTGATTTCAAAGTCTAAATCGCCTTAAAATACATTTAAGAGGGAATATTTTATGCAAGATTTTATAGATTTATTATCAGAGGTGTGGTCAACAGGATTCCTAGGGATCGATCTTGGTTCTATTATTTCATCTTTAATTGTAGTTTTAATAGCCTTTCTGTTCAGAGGTTTTATTATCTCGGTTATCCTAAATGCATTAGGTAAGCTTGCAGAAAGTACCGAATCAAATATAGATGATGAGATTCTAAATGCTCTTAGAAAGCCTATTGGTCTAATACCAGTAACTATAGCCCTTTACATATGCACCTTGATACTTCCTTTGTCAGGCCTTATTGGAGATATAGCAACAAATATCGTGAAAGCCTTTGTTATTTTTACAATTTTTAGTGCTCTTGCAAATGCAGTAAAGCCTATTTTTGAAGCCTTATCTACAAGCTCATGGTTAACGGCATCGATGCAAATGTGGCTTGAGAGAGCTTCAAAATTTATAGTTTGGGTTATTGGTATAGCAATTATTTTAGATATATTTGGAATCCAAATTGGTCCGCTTGTTGCTGGCCTAGGACTTTTTTCAGTAGCAGTTGCTCTTGGCGCACAAGACTTTTTCAAAAATTTAATCTCAGGAATACTTATTATTGGTGAGCATAGATTTCAACCTGGTGACAGAATTGAAGTAAGTGGACAGCTACATGGTATTGTTGAAAGCATCGGTTTCAGATCAACAGTAATTAGAACATTTGATACAGCACCAATGGTAATTCCAAATAAAGATCTTTCCGATGTAAAAGTTATCAACCATGGTGAAATGATTAATAGACGACTTAACTGGAAGATTAATCTTATCTATTCTACTTCTGTTGAACAACTTGAATCGATAAGAAATGGAATAAAAGATTACATTATAAAGTCTGATGATTTTGTTACTGATGGAGACTTAGATCCTGTTGTAAGGGTTATTGAACTTGGTGGAAGCTCTATCGATCTTATGATTGTTGCTTATGCCGATCCAATGGGGTTTGCTGCTTTCAATGAAGTAAAAGAAAGTCTTATATTTAATATTATGAAGATTGTAAAAGATAATGGGTCTGAGTTTGCTTATCCGTCAACTTCTTTATATGTTGAATCAATGCCTAAATAATTAGGTGCCAGATGAATGATCAATATCTTTTATCACTGACGTTAATTACCCTTCTAGGTTTATTTATATGGGGTAAGGTGCGATATGATGCTTTGGCTGCGGGAGCATTATTTATTTTAGTAGTCTTGGGAATTATTCCAGCTAGTGACGCATTTGAAGGTTTTGCGCATCCTGCAGTTATTACAGTAGCACTTGTTCTTATTATTAGCCAAGGTTTATCAAATTCAGGCATAGCCGGTCTTGTTGGTAAATTAATTGGTGGCAGACAGTTCACTGAAATTCAATTTATGATTTATTTATTATTTATTGCTGCAATTCTTTCTTCATTTATAAATAATATTGGTGCATTGGCAATCCTCTTACCAATAACTCTCAATATTTGTCAAAAGATGGAATGGCATCCATCAAAGTTTTTAATGCCTTTGGCTTTTGCATGCATTCTAGGAGGGATGAATACAGCAATAGGAACTCCTCCAAATATTATTATTTCAGAATATAAAGCATCTATAACTGATACTGGTTTCAACTTTTTTGATTTTTCCTATGTTGGTCTGGTAATTACAGTAATTTGTATCTTTTTTATTGTTTTTGTTGGAAATAAATTAATATTTTTAAGAAAAGAAATTCCGTCTGGTGAGCATCTTATTAATCTTAAGGGATATTTGTTTGAAGTTCTTGTGAACGAAGATAGTTCATCTATTGGAATGACGTTGTACGCATTCAAGAAACAAGCTGGTGATGATACGGAGATCATAGGAATCGTATCTGATAGCGGATCTGTAAAAAAAGTTCAAAATAATATGAGAATCAAAGCTGGACAAATACTAGTCATAAAAACTCCTCCAGATGATATTGGAAATATTCTTGATATTTTTGATTTTTCAATTCCGAAAGAGCTTCATTCTTTTGATGAAGATGACCTTGAAGAAATAGAGGTCATGATTACTCCAGGATCAAGATTAATCGGAAGAAAATATGAATTCTTTTTAAAATTGGCTTTTGAAGAATTAAACCTTTTAGGACTATGGAGAAAAGGATCTAAGTATAGAACAAGACTGACCAGAGAAACTTTTAGAGCTGGTGATGTTTTGCTTCTTGGAGTAAGAGACCTTGCTGAAGAAGACGTATCAAACAAAATTAAACATCTTGGTTTAATGCCATTAAGGCAAAGAGAGCTTCAGACTATACCAAGTAGAAGTAGGCTTTTAAAAGGTTTAGTCTTTTTCTTATTTTCAATTTTCTTAGTATCATTTAACTATTTGAGTGCCGCACCTGCTTTTTTATTGTGTGTTCTTGCCTTTGCAAGAATCAGAATAATTGATGGTGATTTTTATAGAAAAATTGATTGGCCAATTATCGTTATGTTGGCGGCAATGATACCAATAGGAACAGCTCTTCAAACAACCGGGGTCAGTAGTCTAATAGCTTTATCAATTTCTGAATATGCTTCCAATTTAAGCTTATTCTGGATACTGCTTATAATTTTAATTGTGACGATGGCTACTACAGACATAATAAATAATGCAGCAACTGCAGTAATTATGGCCCCAATTTCGACTGGAATTGCTCTTGAACTTGGATATTCCATAGAACCTTTTTTAATGGTTGTAGCAGTAGGAGCAAGTTGTGCATTCCTGACTCCCATTGGTCATCAATGCAACACAGTAGTTATGGGTCCAGGTAACTATAAGTTTACTGATTATTGGCGGATGGGTTTGCCTTTAGATATTTTAATTATAATAGCCTCAATACCTATGATACTTTTTGTTTGGACTTAATGGACGACAGATATAAAAGATTGAACTCTCAAACAGGTAAGCCATTTCAGCCGGGTTTTCAAGATACAAGTGGAAGATTCTTTTTAAGATATCTTGATAAACAAGGTAATGATGGTTATTACTTAGAAGAATGGAAAAAAGATAAATCTAGCTTTCTAGAAAAACTTAAAGAAATAAAAGCTAAGAACGACTAAGTTCCGCTATTGCATCTATAAATTCTTCATATTTGGTATAAAAAATTTTTGATTCTCCCTCTTCACTTGTAAAAGGACTAACAATATCAGTACCTGATTCAACAGCACCAGATTCAAGCAAGGTTCTGCCTATATTGATAGCATTTTCAATTCCAGCCCATCTCAGGTATTTCATGATTCCCCATTTTTGGGTTGAACCAAAATCTTGTTGATCGTACTTAGTAATTCGTGTGACTATTACATCGTTCTTTCTATCGACAAATGTAAATTGACCAAATTTTCCACTAGTATTAAAAATTTTTGATTCTTCATCATATTTAGATACCCACCAATGCAATGAATAACCAGGTCTTTTTATTCTATCACCAATATTCAAATCCCAGACAAGTTGAAAGGTTTCGTCAATATAGTCTTTTGAAAGAAGCTGGACACCGTTCCAGTTACCATTTCTTGCAAATAATAAACCTATTTTAGAGTAGTCTCTTGCTGACATGTCTACACAACAATATGTAAGTACATTCCCATTTTCATCCTTCCATAATTTGAAGTCTTTAACTCCAATCGGCTCCAATATTCTTTCGTTCAGTAAAATGTCTGCTTTTTTTCCAGTTGCAACCAAAAGGATGTCACCAAGCAACATTGAATTAACATTATTGTACTCAAACACTAGGCCTGTAGATTTTTCAACACCAACACTTTTTGCATATTTTAGGTGATCTGACTGAAAAAACATTTTCTCATGTTCATCTTCTGGAAAATCTAAACCACTCGACATATTTAAAAGATCTCTAATTGTAATTTTTGATCTTTCGTCATCAAAATATTTTAGATATTGTGATACTTCATCATCAAGGCTTCCTATTTCTCCCCTATCAATAGAAATTCCTATTAGTGCAGCATAGTAACTTTTAGCCATTGACCATGATGTACCGTGAGAATCTTTGCCATATCCTTCAGCATATTGTTCAGAAATTATCTTTCCGTTTTTAATAACAACTACGGCCTGTGTAGCATCATCTAAAAAAGCTAAATCAATTAGTGCATCTACTTTATCTGAACTTACCTGTTGTTCTTCAGGTGATGTGATCTCCCATGTATCATTTGGAAAATAAATTGCAAAAAGGTTAGATGATAAAAAAAGTGAGACTAATAAAAAATTTATTTTTAAAAAATGCATCTGAATATCCTAATATTGAAAATGTGTGTTTAATATATCTTTATATTTAATTTAATTCCAACAAAAAATATACTAATTAATATAAATTCTATTGATATTATATTATAAATAAATAAAATATTAACTCTAAGGAGCCTTATATGAAAAATATTTTAATTATACCTATATTACTTTTACTTCAAATTGAACTTTTTGGTGCAAGTCATACAGTAAAAATGCTGAATCAAGGAGCTGGTGGCGTTATGATATTCGAGCCAGCTGTTCTAAAAATCAATGTTGGAGATTCTGTTACTTTTGAATCAACAGATGCTGCGCATAACTCTGCATCTTTACCGGGAATGATACCTTCAAATGCAGTTCCATGGAATGGACAGCTTAGTAGAGACATCACCGTAACTTTTACTGAGTCAGGAGTTTATGCCTATCAGTGCACTCCTCATTCAATGATGGCGATGGTTGGTGTAATACAAGTTGGAAATGATAATAATAATTTAGATAACATCAAAGCTAAAGCTAAAACAATACAATCTTCTTTTGTTATGAACAAAAATAGACTTGATGAATATCTTTCTCAGCTATAGTTTAAGAAAACATTTAAAAAATTACTGCTTGCCCATTATTTTTGTGTAAAATTACGAATCAAATGGGCGAGTAACTCAGTTGGTTAGAGTGTCTGCTCGACACGCAGGAAGTCGGGAGTTCGAATCTCTCCTCGCCCACCACTAATGTGCCTTCATTGACATAATATATTTTTGTGTTTCCTCCAAAATAACAATATCTTCATCATTTAATGCTTTATCTTTTAACTTCTCTATTTCAATCAGAGATTTATCTATAGAGCCCCATTTTCCTTCTGTATTAATCCTTTCCTCCAATAATTCATTAAATCTTTTTTTTATGTCATCAGGGATGTCAAATTTATACTTTGTACAAATTATTCTTTCAGCAAGCAATCTGAATCTTTCATCTTCAAAGTTTCTTGAGATTTTAATCATATGCTCAACATCTCTAGCAAGATGAAATTCTTGCATTAAATCTTTATCTTTATATGATGGAAAACCACCAGAATATATTGTTCCTTCAACATAACTAGGTTCTGGAAAATTCATTATTCTATCCTCCATAGCTTGAGATACTCTAGTTTGAAAATCTTTATTTGCGCGAACAATATCTGCTCGCCTTTGAAGCTCTATGTGATCAATATCAAAATGATCTTTCCTCTTCAAAAGATTACTTGAGCATATAGGAATAGTTTTATTTATCTTATATTTTTTTAATGGTAAATCTCTTCCTCCTGACTGAATCATTTTATTTATTTCAGAAAAATCAAGCTGGAGTATCTCCTCAGGATCAAAACTTAGGTCATAAAAACATATTTCATTAGGTCTTGAATTATCAGCTCCACAAATAACTACAGGATATTTAAATTCATGTCTTCTATATACCTCTCCTAGAGCAAGAAATTCATCTGAATATAATAGATTTTTGACCCCATCTTTAGAGGATATTTTTAAAAATGATTCAAATACTTCAGGAATTTCTTCTTTTATTACATTGCATAAACCTATCATAAAATGACAATCAGATATTGCATCATGAGCATCACGCACATCAATGCCATGTTGATGGGCTAAATGTTCAAGTTTTATGCTTATTGTTGGTCCTTCTTCAAATAAAGGAATTTTGATTTCGTCTGAAAAAAAAGAAGCAATGTTGTGAATCATTAACATCAAATCTAGTCGACCATTTTTATTAGTGTTAGTAACGTATGGTTCAAGTAGATTGCTCCAAAATTGTCTCCTTATTAACTCTTCGTCAAAAGCATGACCATTATATGTAATAAATATTGAGGGAATCTCTTTGCACCATTCTTTCCATTGAAGTTGAATATCTTTCATCATTTGATAATGAGAAACATTAGATTTAAATGAATTAATCTTTCTGTTTGTAAGCATTGCTTTCGGTTGAGGAATGACCCACGGTAAGGGAGCACTGCCTATATTTTGTTGATCAATTATATTGAGGTTGATATCAGTTAATATTGAGCCACATTGAATAATTTGACTAAAATCTTTATGTATACCTGTTGTTTCAGTATCATAAAATATTAAATTATTGATCAAATTATTCAGCGATGTATTTTCCTAATTCATGCCTAGCAACTGCTCTTCTGTGAACTTCATCAGGTCCATCTGCAAGTCTAAGTGTTCTCATATGAGCATACATTGAAGCAAGAGGTGTGAGTTGTGATACGCCCTCTCCTCCATGTATTTGAATTGCTCTATCGATAATTTTTAAAGCAACATTTGGAGCAAACACTTTGATTTGAGCAATTTCACTGGCAGCAACTTTGTTACCAACGGTATCCATTTTTACTGCAGCATCTAATGTTAGAAATCTAGCAGCATTTAATTCGATTCTTGATTCAGCAATATAATCATAATTTGCTCCTAAATTAGCTAAATTTTTCCCAAATGCTACTTTGCTAGGATCTATTCCTCTTCGGCACATTAGTTCTAGTGCCACTTCAGCTGAGCCAATTGCTCTCATACAATGATGAATTCGACCTGGCCCTAATCTACCCTGAGCAATCTCAAAACCTCTGCCTTCTCCAAGTAAAAGATTTTCTTTTGGGACTCGCACATTAGTAAATTTCATATGAGCATGACCATGAGGAGCATCATCATATCCAAAAACATGCATCATCTTTTTTATCTCTACGCCTTCAGTTTCCATTGGAACAAGTATCATAGAATGTCTTTGGTGTTTGGGATTATCAGGATTAGTTACACACATAAAGATAATAATTTTACATCTTGGATCTCCAGCACCTGAAGTCCACCATTTTTCACCATTAATAACATATTCATCTCCCTCTAGTACTGCAGTTGCTTGCATATTAGTAGCATCTGAGGATGCTGTTCCAGGCTCTGTCATTCCAAATGCTGATCGTATCTGACCATCAAGAAGTGGTTGTAGCCATTCTTGTTGATGATTTTCATTTCCATATCGAGCTATTACTTCCATGTTGCCAGTATCAGGTGCACTGCAATTCATAGCTTCAGATGCGATATGACATTTACCCATTTCTTCAGCTAAATGTGCATACTCATAATTACTTAATCCAGCTCCAAATTCGCTTTCGGGTAAGAATAGATTCCATAGACCAATTGATTTAGCTTTTTCTTTTAGCTCATCAATTACTTTAGGGTAGCTGTTCCATCTATCTTCTCCGACATTTATCTGTTCATGAAATAAATGTTCTTTTGGTTTAACTTCTTCACTAATAAATGATTTTACTCGTTCAACAAGTGAAATTGCTTCAGGTCTTAATTCAGGCATCATGTGCTTTAATCTCCCGTTATACAAAAAATTTTGTTACTATTATAAATAGCGTGAATAGTATATGTACTACTTTTACTTATAATAGCTTTATGTTTAGTACAAATCTATATTAAAAATAATATATATACATTTATTCGTAGAGGAAATAATTGGGGATATAAAAAATGAAAATCAGCTCTTTTGATCTTAATCTTTTTGTAATATTGAATGCTATTTATACAGAGGGCAGTCTAACTAAAGCTGCTGAAGTTGTCGGTATCACACAGCCAGCTGTAAGTAATGCACTATCAAGACTTAGAGAAAAGTTTAATGATGATTTATTTGTCAGAACCGGGTCAGGGATGGTTCCAACGCAAAAAACTGAGAATATGATTACAGATATTCAAAACGCTCTTACTTTAATACAACAAAGCGTAAATGAGCCAGATACTTTTGATGCTAGTACATCAAAAAGAAATTTTAAACTGTGTCTTGGAGATGTGTCAGAAGGAAGAGTTTTACCTTTTTTAATGAAGGAAATTTATAATGATGCTCAAAACATATCTGTGGGAAGTTTTGCATATCAAAGAAGTGATCAAGTTCATGCACTTTCCACCAACAATTTAGATTTTGTAGTTGACCCTATAATTCCCAGATCAGATGAGATTAATTCTTTAAAAGTTTTTGAAGACGATTATGTTGTTATGTATAGAGATGATCATGAATTAGCAAAAAATAAAAATATCACAGTGGATGATATTCTTGATCAAAAGCATCTTCATGTTTCTAACAGAAAAAGAGGATTGCATCTTATTGATACTGAATTAGAAAAAATTGGTTACAGAAGAAAAGTTGCACTTCGGTGTCAACATTTTTTAATTGCTCCAACAATTATTCAATCAACTGACTTGGTTTTAATGGGAACCAGAAGTTTTGCTAACAGAAATAATCTCACATACGCAGAGATACCAATAGATATTCCATCTATGGAGTACTTTTTAATATGGCACAAAAGTGATGAAGGTGATGGTGGACATATTTGGATGAAAGATCTAATTATTAGAGCTTTCAAACACGCGCAAAGATAAACTAGCTAAGGTTATGGCTTGAAGTTTTTACAATTCCACCATCTGATGTAATTGTTTCGCCAACTGTGTATGCACCTGCCCTTGAAGATAAAAATATTGCTAGACCGGCAATATCCTCAGGAGTACCTACTCTGTTTCTCGGATTTCTTTTTGCTATTTCAGAATAATCATGATTAACCGCCGCTCCAAGCATATTGCTAGGATATGGTCCAGGAGCAATAGCATTTACTAAAATATGTTCTTTTACTAGTTTTGATGCCAAAACTCTCGTTAGGTGATGAACTGCTGCTTTTGACGCTCCGTAAGGATAAGTTTCCATTGAAGGAACATTTAATCCATCTATAGAACCAATATTTATTACTCTTGAAGGGTCTTCATTTGAGGCATTTACAGAAAGTAAATTCTTAAACTTTTGAGTTAAGAAAAAAATTGATTTAACATTCAGGTCCATAACTTTGTCCCAACCCTTTTCAGAAAAACTCTCTAAAGGTTCTCCCCAAGCAGCGCCTGCATTATTGACTAGAAAATCAATTGCATCTTCTTTCTTATCAATGGCTTCAAAAAATTCATTAATGCCCTCAACTGAACTAAGATCACAAGGTACTGGGATACATTCAGTCTGATATTTATCAGATAACTCGTTTGCTTTATCAATCAAAGCCGGTGCCTTGCGAGCAGAAATATATACCTTAACACCATTTGCAAGATAGCCTGCGGTGATCATTTCACCAATTCCTCTTGAGCCACCTGTTACAACAGCAACTTTACCTTTAATACTAAATAAATTCTCAATTTTCATAATTTGTACCTTTGATTTAATCGATGATTATAATGTATTGTTATACATCAAACATAATATATTTTGTTTATAACTAGGGTAAAATAATCTATGGAATTTTTGTTAAATTTCTCACTTTTAGTCGTATCTATTGCAGTACTTATATGGGGTGCAGATAAATTTGTTGATAATTCATCAATAATTGCAAAAAATATTGGTGTTAGCGAATTAACTATCGGTCTTACTGTAGTTGCGTTAGGTACGTCAGCTCCTGAAATTTTTGTTGGCATTTCTTCAATAATTAATCAAAGCGAAGCAATTGCAATCGGAACGGTGGTTGGATCAAATATATCAAATATTGCCTTGATATTTGGTGTTTCATGTATTGGAATTTCTATGAAATCACATAAAACACCATTCGTTCAGTTTATCCCGTTTGTATTATCAGCATTATTTTTAGGTTTTGCTCTTTTAGATCTAGTCATAAGCCCCTTGGAAAGTTTTTTGTTATTGTTTGTATTTTTTTATTTTCTATATGTAATTTATAAAAATAAAAATAATAAAACATCTCATCAAGAACCAACTGAAACTAATATTAGCTTCATAATTGTTATGCTTTTAATCGGACTAATTTCTTTAGTAGTTGGATCAAATTATGCAGTTATTTATGCTGAAAAAATTGCTAATCTTTTAGAAATCTCCGAACTAGTAATTGGATTAACAATTGTTGCTATAGGGACAAGTTTGCCAGAGCTGGCAGCTACAATTAGCGCTATTGTAAAAAAGAAAACAGATATGGTTGTTGGCAATGTAATTGGGTCAAATGTTCTTAACATCACTTTGGTAATTCCAATAATCGGTATATTTTCAAATATAAAAATAGATTCAATACTGTTGGAAAGAGATTACTTAATTATGATTATTTTGACTCTTATATTTGTATTGATTGCATTAGTATATTCTGCAAAAAATATATCAATTGTTTTTATAAGAGTACTTGGGTTAATTTTAGTATGCGCTTATTTTGGGTATATTTTTAGCTTAAGTAATTTAATTTAATCTTTTTTGAAAATATAAAAGCAAAATTCCAATGATAAAAGCTATGACTTCAAAAACGAAGTAAGTGTTATAGAAGCTTGGTGTTGATGGTAATAATGAAAAAAGAATTCTTCCAATAGCAATTGAGCCTACAAGAAATGTTATAAATTTTATTGAGAAAATACCAATATCATTCTTAAATATACCGATGAGGCACAATACTCCAATAGACAGATTTAAACCGCCATATAATCCTGCAATTTCAGAATATCCAATTTCTGAACTTACTGATAATCCTATGGCATCCATGAAACTTGGCCACCCTAACTCTAATGCACCAGCAACAGGGTCTAATATTGCCCATCCTCCAATAATTACATATGTAAAAGACATAAATAACAAAAATATTCTAATTAACCAGATCAACTTATATTCTCCGCTTTTTTACAATAGAATTGATTTATATATTTTAAAAATAACATGATAAAGAGTTTAATCAAATATTACGGTATTTCATACTTTTTTTTATTCAGCATGAATATTAACAGCAATATAATGCTAGAAGAGATTGATACATTAGAATCACCACTGCCAACTCCTTACGATGGACGAGTATATAGCTCTGATGATTTAAATAACTTCATAAATGAATCAATTGAGATAGACAAGCAACCCATACTGATATTTGGAGCAAATTGGTGTCCTGATTGTAGAATATTCTCAGGGACTATAAATATTCCAAAAATTAAATCTTTTATAGAGCAAAAATTCAGTATTATGTATATTGATGTTAAGAGATATGAAATTAATATGGAGCTTATGGAGGAATATGGCATTCCATCTGCCGAAGGCATTCCAAGAATATTAGTATTTGATAAACAAAAAAATCTTCTTAATCAACAAAATACTTCAGAGTGGCGAACTGCTAGAAAAAGATCTAGTCAAGAAATTTTTAATTTCTTTCAAGATATTGCAGTAGATTAAATATTAATTTAATTGAATTGTTCCTCAACGCTAGCAAACATCAAATAAAATACTCCACCAAAAATAAGTATTCCTGAGCAGATATAAAAAATTACCCCCCAAGAATTTGTCATTTCTAAAACAAATCCAGCAACTATTGGACTTAGAATTGCTGCAACCATTCCAATGCTTCCAGATATGCCTACTAAAGAACCAGTATATTTGGCTCCAAGATCTGCGTGATTGACTCCAAAACCGCCAGCACATATTCCAGAACAAATATTTATGAGACAAAGTAAAATGACAACATTTAAAAGAGAGTCTTCAAAAGAGATAAAATACAGCAAAACTGCAGAGCCAAAAAAACCTATCGAGTTTAGGGTTTTTCTTACATTTAATATTTTAAAGCCTTTTTGAATTAACGCATCAGCTAGATATCCTCCTAATATTAATGAAAACATTGCTACAAGACATGGAATCACAATAGAGTAAATAAATATATTAGAGCCTAAATCTATTCCCATTCCGCCCTGTTCTAATGGCGCATTTACGTATTTAGGTAAATATGAAAGAAAAGTATAAAGCGACCAGTTATTACAAAATGTTGCAACAGCAATAGCCATAAATGGTGCATTTCTTATAAGTTTCAATAAGGGTATTGACGATGCAGTATCTTTTGCTGGTGCCTCAGACTGAATTAATCTTAATTCATCACTTGATAACTTTTTATTATCTTCTGGAAAAGAAGTTACACTTTTATTCCAGAAGAAATACCAAAAAATGCCCAAAAAACCAAAAATATAAAATACCCATTCCCACGAATATCTAGATATTATAAGAGCTGCTAATGCATAACCAAATAATGTTCCAGCTGCTATACCACTATTAGTAAATCCCACAGCTCGAGTTCTTTCTTTAAAGGGAATCCATCTAGCATAAATTGCATGCCAAGATGGAAATGTTACGCCCTCTCCAAGTCCCATTAAAATTCTTATGAAGATTAGCCACCATAAACCTTGATATGCAAAAAACGGTGTAATGACTGTAAAAAATGACCATATAAGAAGTCCGTATCCAAGTACTTTTTTCCCACCATATTTATCAGCTAAATAACCACCAATTATCATAGTAATCATATAACCGAAATAAAATGACCCTAAAATTATTCCAACTTGAGATTCAGACCAACCAAATTGTTCTTGCATAGGGATAATTGCTACCGAAATATTTACTCTATCTATGTAACATATTAGAACAGCTAAAAATGATAGAAAAACTACTTTAAATCTATATGGATTTATCATTCTGGTGTAAATTTTATTGGCATTTCCTGAATTGCATGAACAAAATTATTTGGAGCAACTTTCCAGCTCCCGCTCATTTCAAAATCTTTAAATCTTGTAAGGAATTGAGAATAAAATTCTTTTAGTTGCATTAAGGCAACTGGCTTGCCTAAACAAGTATGTCTTCCTATTCCAAATGCTAAGTGTTTATCAGCATTATCTCTTTGAATATTGAACTGATCAGGATTCATAAAAATATCTGGATCTCTATTTGCTGCACCGTACCATAGAGAAATCTTCTCATGAGGTCCAATTTTTTGTCCCCCAATTTCTGTTTCAATGAGAGATGTTCTTCGCATATGGATTACAGGTGAGATACATCTTATGGTTTCGTTAATAAAATTAGGTAAAAGTGAAGAATCTTGCATCAATAATTCTTTTTGTTTTGGGTTTTCATGCAAAAGTTTAACCCCTCCACTCATTGTATTCCTCGTAGTATCATTGCCTGCAAAAATTATTAATAACCAAGAGCCATCTAAAAATTCATCTGTTAATTTTTCTCCTTTTATTTCTGCATTTGCAATTGCGCTAAGAAGGTCATCAGAGGGATTTTTTCTTTTTTCTTTTAAAATAAATCTTCCATAATCAAACATTTCATC
>TARA_B100001057_G_scaffold60973_2_pt1 | contig 30599 bp, 31 predicted proteins | sample TARA_B100001057 | Tara Oceans TARA_B100001057 (sample SAMEA2621839) | marine metagenome | biome: marine biome (ENVO:00000447); feature: surface water layer (ENVO:00002042); material: "saline water (ENVO:00002010), including plankton (ENVO:xxxxxxxx)" | depth 5 m
TTCAAAAATCTTTTTATTCTTTCATGGGTCTTGTGATAATAAAAATTTTGGCAATCTTTAGTAAACTTCTTAGTTTTTTTAAAATTTTCATTCCAAAGATTTTTTTCTAAAAATTTTAGTAATAATTTAAAATTCTGTTTATCATAAAAGTTATACATAGTTTTTCCTTCAATAAAATTATATGAGATAAAATTATTTTTCATTTTCATATTTTTAGGAAAAACTTTTTTTTTAATTAATGCTTTTTTAAATAAATTTTTTACAATTTTTTTATTATCAAAATATTTTGTTACTTTTGAATTTGATATATATATTTGTTGATTTTCCTTATTAAAATTATATTTTTCATGTTTAACAATCAAATTTTCATATTTTTCCTTAGTACCTGAATCTTCCCAATCAATATTAACTGTTTTTATTTTTTTTTTACTATTTAAGAGATTTTGAAAACCCATCGAAACCTGAGGCTCTTTAATAGATGAAAAATCAAAACCTCCCCAAAACAATCTATAATCTTTGATAAAAGCTAAGCCTACAAAAATATTTGTTTTTTTTTTATTAGAAATTTTTTTTTTATCAAAAATTCTAACAATATTATTATTCTTAGATATAAGACTACAATAATCTTCAGATTTTAATTGTTTTGAGTTATAAACACCCATCCAATTAAAAAATTGAAAATTATCAATTTTTTTTTTCCAAATTGTGTCACATGAAACAAAAAAAAAGGGTTTTTGTAAGTATTTTTTACATTTATATAAGGAAAAAGCAGGTCCACTTTTCTTTCCATTAAAATTTTTTATTTCAACAAAATTAACGTCTAATTCTGGGTGGTGAATTTTAACAAAATCTTTTACTTGCTGTGATTTATAACCTGTTGAAATGATAAATTTTGTTTTTATTGGAAAATTTTTAAAAATTTTACTTAGGATAGACTCTTTTTTAAGTGATAATAAAGATTTATTCTTATTTTTAGTGTAATTTTGTAATCTACTACCAGTGCCTGAGGTTAAAATACAAACAGTTGCAATTGTCATTTAAAATTTGTTTAATTTCTATGTTCAGTGTGAATTCTACCGTCTTTTCTCTTTTTATCATCTGCCAACCTAATCACATCATCTAAGTGAGGTGTGGAAACTTCAAATAAAATTATGTTGGATATTGCTTTGAGTCTATGGACCGCATAATTATCTACATTAACATAATTCCCTGATGAGAGTTTTTTCTTATAAATATTTTGAATTATTTCGTTTTTCTTTTGTTTTCCATTTTTTTTACTTAATGATAGTTCTGCTGAACCTTTGAACAAGAAATTTGTCTCTATTTTTTTTTTATGGAATTGAAGACTTGTTCTATTACCCTTTTTTAAAAAAATTTTTTTGAAAGAATAGTTAGGGGATTGACCATTAATCCATAACTCATATCCCCAAGGTTTTTTGACTTTATAAATTTCATTTTCTGAAAACTTTTGTAAACTACTCTTTTTTATTTTTTTTCTTAAACCAGCTAAACCTAAAATAATTTTCGAGTTTGTTTCAATTTTCAGGTTTTTCAAATTAAAAATAAAAAATTTGTATTTTGATAAATTTATTATTTTATCATTAATTATAATTTTTGAATTTTTATTTACATTATTCATTAAAGCCAATGATCCAATATTAATTGTATTCGACTCAAAATTTTTTCCTTTTGATAAATTTATCAATTTATACTGATATTTTTTTACATAAAGATTTTGTATTTTAATACTTTTTTTTACTTTCCCAATTTCAATTCCTTTAAATTTTTTTAACATTTATATTTTATATTTTAAAAGTTTTTTATTTTTTTCAAAAAAAATATTATAATACTTCTTTACATGTAAGTGCAAATCCCATCTACTATCAAAATTGTATCTTCGCTTTATCCATTTTAATCCTTCATTAATATATAATTTTAAGTTTCTATCATAAGGATCTGTTTTAATTAAGTTGCTTTTCTTTAAAAGATAATTTTCATTTTCTTCAATCCATACTTTGGAGGTAATTGCAGCAGACATATTATTTTTATAAGCCTTCATAATTAGTTCTGAGTCTGCTCCAAACCCTCTAAAATTTTTTCCATCAAACAAAAAATTAAAATAATTGAAATTTTTTTTTTTTCTTACTAATTCTATAAAATCTTTTCTAACAAAATAAGCATTATTATGTATATACCAAAAAAATTTAAGTTTTTTATCTTTTAACAAAATTTTTTCACCCCACTTTTTTGAGCATGGTGAAAGAATAGCAATAGATTTAACCTTGTTCATTATACTGACTAATTCCTTGATAAAAGGCTTTGACTCAACTTCACTATCATTAGTTAACAGTAAAAAATATTCATAATTTTTGAATTTATTTTCTTGATACATTTTTAATAAACCATAATTCATACCTCTACTGAAACGTAGACCATTTTGTTTTGCTTTTTTCCAATTAGCTGACCAAGTTGTATATTTTGATTTTTTTTTTGCATCTGACCCTGAGTCAATTACAAATATATCGGTATATTTTCTATTATATTTATAAATTTTTTTATATAAATTGTCTGTTATAATGCCTAAGTTCCTATTTAAGATTATTGTAGCTACTCTAGTTTTCATTTCATCCAATTAAAATTTTTTGCATATCTTATTATTGATTTTTCTACACATTTTTGAAGATACTTATCTAAATCGATATTTTTTTTTGAAAAATAACCAGAAATCTTTTTTTTAAGGATTTTAAATTTGTTATCTGAAAAAACATAATGACCAGAAATTATTGCTTTCTCTAATTTACTTGTTTTACTGTCAGGTACTAACCATTTTTTCCACTTTTTTGAATTATAAGAAATTTCATAAAATTCTTCCAAAAATTTTGTTTTTTTATTTTTTTCAAGAATTTTTATTAATCCTTTTGTTTCCTCAACTCCAAATTCTGGAGCAACATTAGCTGCATGAATTCCTAATTTAGGATGCATTGATAAACTTTGATTAGATAAATAATCAGCATTATGTTCTTTCATATAAATTTTATTTTTTTTACAAATTTCAATCATTTTAGGTAATTGGATTTCAACAGGTAATTCATTTTCAATTCTAAGAGGCGATTCAAATGAACCTACATTTCTAGTTTCAGCTACTTTAGTCCCTGACTGAATTACAACAAAAAATGGTCGATCAAAATTTTTCTTTTTGCAAAAAGAAAAAATTTTTTTCAGAGTGTAAGTCAATTCTTCAGGATTATTTGTAGTACCTGATTGTTCCTCTGTGCCTATTTCAAAGTATATTTTTTTTTTATTTTTTTTTGCAAAATTATTACAATGTTCAAATAATTCGTAAAATCTTGCGAGGGATGTTTTCAAAGAAAGTTTCTTACTTTTGATATCAATACTTGTATCAATATGTATTATTTTAAAATTATTTAAAATATCAACTTCATAAGATTTTTTTGCAGACTCCATAGCTTTTTTTAAATTAAGATTTTTTTCAATTTCAAAGTTATTCTGCCAAGGTCCTCCATGATCTCTAGCAAGTATAATTTTATTCCTTTTATCTATAGAGTTTATGAAATTTGAGTAATTTTCCGTATTCCAGTTATTAACATAACCTCCCCCATTTTCTCTTGAGTCAATTTGCCTCCTACTCGCTATAAGCATAATAGGAAATTTAAATTTATTAGCCACCTCAGAAGCCGCCTTAACACAATTTAAACTCATTGGACCAACACCTAACAATGTCTTATTTGGTTTAATTAATTTTTTTAAGTTAAAATTTTTCATTAATGAATTTTATTTTTAATAAATTTGTAAAGATTTCGTTTCCTAAAGAAAAAACCTTTAATTCCTACTTTTTTTGCAAATTGCATATCTGTTTTTTGATCTCCAATCATAAACGAATTTCTTTTATCTACTTTCCAAATTTTGTTAATAATTTTAAACATACCTATATCAGGTTTTCTCAAACTACTTCTTTTCTTATATTTTCTTATCTTCCCATCAATATGAAAAGGACAAAATAAAAATCTATCTATTTTTGTATTGAATTTTTTTAGTTCTGCATTCATAAATTTATGAAGATTTCTCACATCTTTACTTGAGAAATAACCTCTTGCAATACCTGATTGATTTGTCACAACTATTATCTTGTATTTATTTTCTCTTAAAAATTTTATTGTTTCTCTAGCCCCAGAAACCCATCTAAAATGCTTTTTAAAACCCACATATCCTCTGTTTTTTTTTTGATTTAATACGCCATCTCTATCTAAAAATGCTATTTTGAACTTTTTCATATTAATTTAGAAATATTATTAATATCTAAAATTAAAAGCTTAAATTTGTCCATTTTTTGAAAATCAATTATTTTAGTAAATATTCTAGAGATTTTTCTAATTCAATCTTATTTATAGAGTATTTGTTACCAATATTATTTACAACAATAGATGAAACAATTGATGCAATTAATAAAGAGACAGAGGGATCAATCTTATGTTTGAGAAGAACACTTAAAATTGCTAACATTGAGTCACCTGCCCCAACTTTATCAATTGGCTTTGAATTAAATGCTGGACAATGATATTTATTCAATTTTGCATCAAATAAAAAAGATCCATCAATACCCCTTGTAACCACAAAATATTTAAGATTATTTTTTTTAATAAATTTCTTTGCTATTGACTCTATGTTAGATTTTTTATCTTTTAACTCACTTCGTAATTCTCCCTCATTTATGCATAATAAATCAAAGTTTTTTAAATGATTTATTGTATGAAACACAGAGTTATTAGAATTTTTTTGAGCCATACCAGAAATAAATTTTTTTGATTTTTTAATTTTTTTCAAAGAATTCAAGTCAAAAAAATCATTTGAATAATCGGCAACTATCACAATATCGTTTTTACTAATATATTTTATTAATTTTTTATTTAATAAAGAGTGAAAATTTTTAACATCTAAATTAGGTAACAAATATGACCCAAATAATTTATATTTTGAAACGATATCTATAAATCTTGTTTTGATGCAACTTTTTTGACTCCTGTTAATGTTCAATTTCACATGTGAAATATTTTTCTTTAAAGTTTTGTTTAGTAGACTTTTTATTTTTGTTTCGTTACCAAAATCAGATATAAGTGTAACTTTTTTTACAAATTCAGAAATGTGATTTGCAATTATAGATGATCCACCAATATGCATTTCTTCAAATTTTTTACTAAAAACCATATGAGGCTCTTTACCTGACTTTCCCTTAACATTTCCAAAAATATATTCATCAATTATCAAATCTCCAACTACCATTACATTATCATGTTTAATTTTATTAAGAGATTTTTCTAAACCACGATAATTAATTTTCTTTTTAACATTTTTTAAAAAATCAATTTGCTTATTATTTAAGTCAAGTTGTAATTTATTGATAATTTCTGATGAACTCATATGTTTTTCATTAGTATAGACAATTTTACCCTTGTTATTTTTTAAAGCATCAATCTCTAAAAATATTTTTTTTGTCTTATCTGATTGATTATCCTTATAATCGTTTCCTTTAAAATAAATATCTGGTTTGATTAAATTTATACTTTTAACTCCACTATCTCCCTCAGCTATAAAAACATAATCTATCATATTTAATTTTTTTAAAAAATGTAATCGTTCATCATGACTATGAATAGGTCTATTGATTCCTTTTTTAATAAACTTATCTTCTGTTACTGACACAAACAAAATATCACATTTTTTTTTAGCGGCCTCAAAATGCTTAACATGCCCATAATGCAAAACATCAAATACACCATGACATAAGCCTAATTTTTTTTTATTTTTTTTGAGTTTTTGAACTAATTTTTTTATTTTAGAATAATTCGTAAAAATATTCATATTAATTTGGAAACTTTTACAAGAGTATTCTCATAATACAAACTTTTAATTCTAATTTTAAGAATAATTTTAACAAATTTTGGCTCTCACTATTACAAATCATAGAAATATGAATTATTTAAATTGAAATTTAAAATTAAGATGTATATTCAGAATTAAAAAATAAGTTGACTATAATTTAATTTATAAATTTTACAATTAGACAATGAAGAAAATTTTAGTAATTGGAAGTAATTCTTTTGCTGGATCAGATTTTACTGATTTTCTTTTAAACAAAAAATTTAAAGTTTTTGGGGTTTCTAGAAAAAAGGAAATAAACAAAGAATATTTAAGATATAAGAGTAATAAAAATTTAAAGAAATTTAAATTCAAAAAAATCAATTTAAATGTAAAAAACGATTTAAAAAAATTAATTAAATTAATTAAAAAAGAAAAAATTAAGTATATCATAAACTTTGCTGCACAAGGAATGGTTGCAGAAAGTTGGATGCGTCCAGAAGACTGGTATCTCACTAATGTTGTTTCAAACTCAATTCTGATAAAAGAACTCTCTAAATTAAAAATTAAAAAATATTTGAATTTCACAACACCAGAGGTTTATGGCCACACAACATCTTTAAAAAAAGAGAGTAATATTTTTGAACCGTCAACTCCCTATGCAATTTCAAGATCTGCACAAGATTTAAATTTAATCGCTTATAATAAAACTTTTAATTTTCCTGTAGTATTTACCAGGGCAGCAAATATATATGGACCATATCAACAAAATTTTAGGATTATTCCAAAAACTATAATTTCAATATTAACAAATAAAAAAATCCCAATTCACGGAAAAGGTAATACTTTGAGATCTTTTGTATATATGCCAGATGTTTCAAAAGCCCTTTATAAAATACTTTTAGATAAAAAAAATATTGGAGAAACATTTCATATTTCATCAAATAAATTTATTAGTATTTTACAATTGGTAAAATCTATTAATAAAATTATGAATGTAAAAAATAGAAATTATTATCATGTGACAGAGAGAGATGGAAAAGATTTAAAATACACATTAAATTCCTCTAAAGTAAGAAAAAATTATTCATGGTCAGATGAAACTGAATTGAATAACGGAATAATTGAGACTATAAAATGGATTAAAAAAAATATTAATTACTTTAAAAAAACAACCTTAAATTATATACACAAAAAATGAATATCTTAATTTTAGGTGGTGGTGGATATGTAGGAACACCACTCACTGAAAAACTTCTCAAAAATAAAAAAAATAAGATTACTGTAGTTGATACTTTTTGGTTCGGTAATTATCTTAAAAAAAATAAACGTTTAAAAATCATTAAAAAAGATATTAGAGAAGCCGACAAAAAATGGTTTAAAGGAATGAACTGTATTATTCACTTAGCAAATATTGCTAATGATCCAGCAGTTGACTTAAATCCAAATTTATCTTGGGATGTTAATGTAATAGCACTAATTAAGATTATGAGATTTGCAACTCAAAACAAAGTCAAAAAATTTATATTTGCAAGTTCAGGAAGTATTTACGGTGTAAAAAAAGAAAAAAAAGTTACAGAAAATTTAGAGCCGTTTCCAATATCAACATATAATAAAACCAAAATGATCTCTGAAAAAGTGTTAGAAAGTTTTTCAAAGCACATTGATATTTATTCAATAAGACCAGCAACTGTTTGTGGTCATTCGCACAGAATGAGACTAGATGTTAGTGTCAATATGTTTACTTATCAAGCTTTAAAATTTAAAAAAATAAAGATACTTGGAGGAGATCAAATTAGACCAAATATCCATATCCAAGACTTGATAAATGTATATGAGCATTTTTTAGAAAAAAAATTAAAACCTGGATCCTATAATGCAGGATTTGAAAATCTAAAAATAATTGATATTGCTAAATTAGTGCAAAAACATATACCGTGCAAAATGAGAATTATAAAAAACAACAATGATCCCAGAACTTATAGACAAAATTCAGAAAAATTATTAAGCACTGGTTTTAAACCCAAATTTAAAGTTGAAGATGCAATTAAAGAAATCAAAAAAAAATTTAATACAGGTAATTTAAATGATGGAAATAATTGCTATACAGTAAAATGGATGAAAAAATTGAATGTGAGATAATTAATATGGAAATTGACTTCATTACGAACCATCACAAAAAGACAAAAAGAAATTATCTAGAAAGAGTTAATAAGATTAATAAAGCAGATGCAGCTATAAAAGCAAAAAAATGGGACTTTGACTACTGGGATGGATCTCGTGATGTAAATTACGGAGGTTATTATTATGATGGAAGGTGGGAACCAATAGCTAAAAAAATGATAGAACATTATAAACTTAATAATAACTCAAAAATTTTAGACATAGGATGTGGAAAAGGTTTTTTACTTTATGAATTCAAAAAACTTCTTCCATCTTGTGAAATTAAAGGATTAGATATTTCTAATTATGCTATAGAAAATGCAAAAGAAGAAGTTAAAGAAAATTTGATTAATGGAAATGCAAAAGAATTACCTTTTGAAAGTAATTACTTTGACTATGTATTTTCATTAAATACCTTACATAATCTTTATAATTTTGAATTAAGCCCTGCTCTTAAAGAAATGGAAAGAGTATCAAAGAAAGATAAGTATATTTGTGTTGAATCTTATAGAAATGAATATGAAAAGGTGAATTTACTATATTGGCAAGTCACTTGTGAATGTTTTTATACTCCAGAAGAATGGAAATGGTGGTTTAAACATTCTAATTATAATGGAGATTATTCATTTATATATTTCGAATGATAAATAAATTTAATTTTACTAATGCGGCAATTTTATTTAAGCAAAAAAAACCTTTGCTTATAAGAAAAATTGAAATTCCTGAAAAACTTCATGAAGGTCAGGTGTTAGTTAAGAATTTTTATTCAGGTGTCTGTGGGTCTCAATTAGGTGAAATTGAAGGAATTAAAGGAAAAGATAACTATTTACCTCATCTACTAGGACATGAGGCTGTTGGAGAAGTTTTAAAAGTTGGAAAAAAAGTTTTAAGAGTAAAAAAAGGTGATCATGTATTATTGCACTGGATGCCAACAAAGGGAATCTCGTCACCAGGCCCTAAATATATTTTAAAAAACAAAATAATTAATGCAGGTCCAATTGCTACATTTTCAAATTTATCAATAATCTCAGAAAATAGATTAACTCCAGTTAAAAGAAATTTGGTCAATCAGAAGGAACTATTACTTTTAGGATGTACAGTTAGTACGGCAGTTGGATCTATAAAAAAACTAACAAATTATGATAAAACTGAAACTGTTGCAGTAGCAGGATGTGGCGCTATAGGATTATCATTAATTAAGGTTCTTAAATACCTTGGTACTAAAAAAATTATAGCAATTGACCTGGATGAAAAAAAATTAAAAATTGCTAAAAAATTTGGTGCAACATTTTGTATTAATAGCAGAAAAAAAAAAATTTTAGATACCATAGTAAGTAAATTTCCAAGTAAAATAGACAAATTTTTTGAATGCACAGGAAGTGTTGATGTTATAAGTGATGCTTTTGAATGCTTAAATCAAATGGGGAGTGAAATACTAATAGGGGTTCCTCAATTTAAAAAGAAAGCAAAATTTTATACATTAGACATTAATTTAGGAAAAAAACTTGTTGGTTGCAAAGGAGGAAATTTTCAACCATCAGAGGATTTATTTAAATATTTGAGATTAATGGAGGATAAAAAATTTCATATTAAAGAATTAATTACTAGAGAAGTTAAATTGAATGATTTAAATGATGTCTTTTCAGATATGAAAAAGAATAAAATTATTGGAAAATGTATAATAAATTTCAATCAAGAGTAATCATTATTGGAGGTTCTGGTTTAATTGGGAGTCATTTAGATAAATATTTAAAAAATAAAAATATTAATATCATTTCTACATGCAATAAAAATCATATTGAGGGAATGGTAAAATTTGATTTTACAAATGATAAATTGACAGATGTTATTGATAAACCAATGGAGAGCGATATTTTTCTAATATTGGCAGCTGTAGGTAACCCTAATTGGATTTCAGAAAATAAGGATGAAGCTTACAAAATTAATGTTGATGCTACAAAAAGTCTAATCAATCAAATTTCAAAATTTAAAAGTAAAATTTATTTCATGTCATCAGTTGAAGTTTTTGATGGTAGTCATGAAAAAATTGTCGAAAGTATGGAGCCTAATCCATTAAATTTTTATGGAAAAACAAAACTAATAATTGAAAATTATTTAAAAGAATCTTACTCTAATTACCATATTATTAGAACTGGATGGAATACAGGAATTAATTCTAGTAGTCGATGTGTAATTAAAATGACTTATGAAACTTTATTAAAAAAAGATGCGAAAATGGCTTTTGATAATTCATTTACTATTACCCATGTTGAGGATTTAGTTTCTGCTATAGAAGAAATCATTTTCAGTAATAAAAAAAGGATAGTCCATTTATGTTGTCCAGAATCAATTACTCGAACTAAATTAGCTGATGCTATAATTTATCAAAGTAAAAATGGAAAAAGTATGAACTATAAAGAGTGTCAATTTTCAGATATAGTTTATACTGAACCGCGATCAAGATTAAACAATCTCAGAAGCGAATATAAAGAATTGAATTTATTAAAATTTAGAAAAATAGAGGAGATAGTAAATCAAAAAGTTAAATTTTTAGATAATCTATGATTAATGAATTTATAATTCAAAATAAAAAAGATCTTGTTACGTATGACAAGAAAATTGTTAAAAAAATTAAATCATTAGCAAAAAATAATAAAAAAAAAAGAGCAAGACTATGTATGCATTTAGATCTTAAGGATAAAACCAATGAAATGATAATAGCATTAAATAAAAAAAGTTTTATTGCTCCTCATATACATCCGAATAATAAAAGTGAATCATATTTTGTTATTGAGGGATCAATGAAAGTTTATGTGTTTAACAAAAAAGGTTTAGTCAAAAAAATTATTAATATGGGAACTTATGACTCTGGTAAACCCTTTTTTTATAGAATGTCTAAAGGATTTTATCATATGCCAATTTCTACCTCAAATTGGTGCATATATCATGAAGTTTATAGTGGTCCTTTTAAAAAAAAAATAGATGTAAAATATCCCATTTGGAGTCCTAGCGAAGACAATCCCAAAGAAGTAAAAGATTTCTTAAAAAAAATAAAATTTATAAAATAAGCTTAAAATTATTTATGAAAAATAATATTAAAACTTTTGAAAAAATTTCAACAAATTTAAGATATGAATTAATTAAATTAATTCATAAAACCAAAACATCTCACTTAGGATCATCGTTATCTTGTATTGATATCTTGGTAGGAATATATTTTTCAAAAAATGGAATTGGATCAAATGCAAATAATAAAAAAAATTTAAAAAATACATTTATTTTAAGTAAAGGACATGCAGCACCAGCTCTTTATGTTGTTTTAGAGAGAAAAAAATATATATCAAAAAAAATGCTTAATACATATTCTAAGCCAAAAAGTTATCTTGAGGAACATCCAAATATTAATATAAATGGAGTTCTGGTCTCATCAGGCTCTTTGGGACATGGTTTGTCATATGCTGCTGGTATGTCCCTTGCCGATAAAATCACTAAAAAAAACAACAAACATATTGTTTTAATGAGCGATGGAGAATGTAACGAGGGGAGTGTTTGGGAGGCAGCAATGTTTATTACTGGAAAAAAATTGAAAAACATTATTGTATTTATTGATTGTAATAAATGGCAAGCAACAGATAAAACAGATGATATTTTAAAATTTGAACCGATTAAAAAAAAATGGCAATCATTTGGTTGGAATGTAAAAGAAATAAATGGTCACTCATTTAAAGAGATTGAAAATTCACTTAATAATTTTAAAAAAAACCCGTCACCAACTGCTATTATTTGCAGAACAATAAAAGGGAAAGGTGTTTCATTTATGCAAGATGATAATCTTTGGCACTATAGATCTCCTAATGATAGAGAATTTTTTTTGGCTAAAAAAGAATTAGGATTTTAGAAAATGAGAGACACACTTGTTAAACAAATTACAAATTTAGCTGAAAAAAATAAGAAGATTGTAGTTTTGGCTGGGGATATTGGCTATAAATTATTTGATAATTTTATCAAAAAATATCCAAACAGGTTTTATAATTGTGGGGTAGCTGAAGCAAACATGACAACAGTTGCAGCTGGACTTGCAATAAAAGGTTTCATTCCAATTACATATACTATCGCAACATTCAATGTTTATAAAACTGTAGAACAAATAAAAATTGATATCTGCTATCCTAATTTAGGTGTTATAGTCGTGGGAGTTGGCTCTGGTTTATCATACGCAGACTTAGGGGCTACGCATCATGCTTTGGAGGATATTGGTGTATTAAGAAGCATACCAAATTTAAATATTGTAACACCAGCAGATCCTTTGGAGTTAGAATCGTTGGTGCCCCAAATAATTAAAAAAAAACAACCTACTTATTTAAGAATTGGGAAAAGAGGAGAAAGAAACATTTATAAGACGAAACCAAAAATACATTTTCAAAAATGGAATGAAATCATTAAAGGTAAAAAAATTTGTATTATAGGATCTGGAAACATAATAATAAATGCTTTTGATGCCATCAAAGAATTGAATAAAATAAAAATTTATCCATCTCTTATAAGTGCACATACTATTAAACCATTAGATAAATTGATGTTAAAAAGAATTTTTAAAAATTTTAAATATATTGTTACACTAGAAGAACATTCTAAAATTGGAGGTCTGGCTTCGTCTATTTCTGAATTTTATATAGAAAATCAATATAAAAACAAATTTTTAACATTAAACACAGGTGAAAATTTTATTATTAGATCAGGCAAGCAACAAAATGCTATATCTATGGTAGAACTATCAGCAAATAAAATTAAAAGTAGGATTGTTAAATTTTTAAAAAAATGATTATAGATTTATCAAACAAGAAAGCTGTTGTGACCGGCGGTGGCACAGGTATTGGAAGATATATAGTGAAAGCACTTGCAGATGTAGGGGCGAAAGTAGCATTTACAAGTAGGAACCAAAAGTCGATAAATGAAACAATGAATTTTTTATCTTCATCTAAGAGTCATAAAGGTTATAACATTGACCTATCAAAAAAAGGTAATGTAAGTAGATTTTATAAAAAAGTAAAAAAAGATTTTAAACATATTGATATTTTAATAAATAATATTGGTCATACATTAAATAAAAGAAATCCATTTAGTCAAATAAAAGACTGGGAAGAAGTAATGAGACTTAACTTTTTTACATCAGTAGAAATGAATAATCATTTTATCAAAGATATGAAAAAAAAAAATTGGGGAAGAATTATCAATATAACATCTGTAGCGGGAATGGAAATTAGTGGACCATCTACATTCAACGCTTCAAAGGCAGCTTTAACAGCTTACACTAAAAGCGTTGGTCGGGCCCTTGCTTTAGAAAAAAGAAATATAGTTATGACAGCTGTAGCACCAGGAATAGTTTTTACGGAAAAAGGGCATTGGAGTAAAATAATTAAAAAAAATCCAAAGCATAAAAATAAATATTTGAATGAAAGGGCTCCTTTAGGTAGATTTGGAACAATGGATGAAACAACAGGCATTATACTATTTTTATCATCAGATCATGCTTCATTTTTCCATAGCTCAATAATTCATGCTGATGGTGGACAATCTAAACATTACATGTCTGATACTTATTTTAAATAAATTTCTAGATGAAGCTCACAGATACATTTGCAAAGGTTATAAAAAGTGCTGGAATTAAAAATGTATTCGGACTTCAAGGTGGAGCGGTAGTTCATTTTTTTGATTCTCTCGAAAAAAATAAAATTAATGTAACTTATACAAATCATGAGGTATCAGCAGCTTTAGCTGCCACTGCCTATAGTAAAGTCACAAAAAATTTAGGATGTGCTATTGTTACTACAGGCCCTGGATCAACAAACGCAATAACAGGTTTAATGGCTGCTTGGCAAGACTCGGTTCCTGTAATATTCATAAGTGGCCAGGCAAGAAGTACTCATGTAAGTTATGGTAAAAAAGTTCGCCAAGTGGGCACTCAAGAGGTCAATATATGTGATATTGTAAAACCTCTAACAAAATATACAAAATTTATATCTAAAAAAGAGAGTTTTTTACCTGAATTACTTAAGGCAATTAATATTTGCAATAGTAATAGACCAGGGCCTGTCTGGCTTGATGTTGCATTAGATATTCAATGGTCAGATATTAAATTTGATAAAAAGTATCATCTAATATTAAAAAATTCATTTTCCAAAAAAAATGTAAATAAAAAATTCGATAAAATTTTTAAATATTTTAACGATTCGAAGAAACCCTTAATTATTGCTGGCTCTGGTATTAAACAAAGCAACAGTGAAAAACAATTTCTTAACTTTACAAAGAAATATAATGTTCCTTTTGTAACAACTTGGAACACAGCTGATATTTCACATTCAGATGATGTAAATAATTTAGGCATTATAGGTATGAGTGGTCAACGAGGAGCAAATAAAGCATTATTCAACGCTGATCTTCTAATTTGTCTAGGTACACATTTACCAATACCCCATACGACTACATTGTATAAGTCCTATGCTCCAAAATCTAAAAAAATCATAGTGAATATTGATAATAATGAATTAAAAAATTTGAATGTAGATTTTGATTTGAAGATTTATGGAGATGTAAGGAGTTTTTTTTATTGGGCAAATAATAAAAAGTTTAGAAAAAAATTTAGTTGGAATAATAAAAATAGATATAAATCTATGAATTGGTATGAACCAACATTAACTAAAAAACCCAATTCAGACAGATTTATTAGGCTGCTAACAAAAAAAATAAAAAGTAAATCATGTATTATTGTGGACGGAGGTGGCACAGCATTATATTCTGGTTTTCAGAGTTCATACATAAATAAAGGAAATAAAATTGTTTGTTCCTCATCAATTTCATCTATGGGTACAGGCTTAGCAGAGACTATTGGGGTCTCAAAATCTCAAAAATTCAAAAATTTAATTTGTATAATAGGAGATGGAAGTTTTTTAATGAATATTCAAGATCTTCAAACAATAGTTCAAGACAAAATCAATGTTAAGATAATTATTGTAAATAACAATGGCTATTTAGCAATAAGACACACTCAAAAAGAATTTTTAAAAGCAAAGTATTTTGGAACTCATCCAAAATATAATCTTACAATGCCTGATTATAAAAAAGTAAGCAAGGCTTTTAATGTTAAGTATTTAAAAATTTCAAAAGAAAAAGATATGCGCAAAACTATTAAAAAATTAATCAGAATTAAAGGACCAGTAATATGCGAAGTGGTGACCTTGGAAGACCAACCTTCATTATTTAAACAAGGATATAAAAAAAATTTAAATGGTGTTTTTGAACCACAGCCTTTATCTGAAATGTTTCCATTCATCTCTGAGCCAATTGCTAACACAAATAACTAGTGATCTCATTATTAAAAAAGACTTTAGCAAATATTATTATCTTTAAATTAAAATTTTTAGAAAAATTACTAAATATTAATTTTAGATTTATAAGAATTGAACAAAATAGGATTGGACACTTATTAACTAATATTGACCAGTCTATTGATTATATGAATGATAATTTTGATAATTATTATTTATTTATTTATTTAAATGGTGAGTGTTCAAATAATTTTATTAAATTACAATGGAAAAATTCGAATAGAATTTTTTATTCAAAATTAGTAAAAAGATTTATTAATTTATCAAATTACAATCATGAAATAAAAAAATATATTTTAGATTGGGATATAACTCAACCTGCTTTTACAACTTTATATTCAAAAAAAAAAAATTTTTTTATCAGAAGAAACTCATTGAGCAATTCTTTGATAAAATACAAAATATTAAATGAAAAATTTATTTGTTTACATAATAGAGATAGATATTTTTCAAATATAATTGCTAAAGACAAAAATTTTCTTGACTATAAAAATTTTGAATTTTCAGATTTTGATAAAACAATTGATAAAATTACTGAAGATAGTCTTACTCCTGTTAGAATTGGTAAATATGTTGAAAGTAAAATTATGAATAATAAAAAAATTGTTGATATGACATCTGAGGCAAGCAACGATGAACTTGATGTGCTATTGCAATACTTTGCAAAATTTACAATTATTGGTGGCACCGGCCTGGCTGCTATAACCACAACTCTTAGAAAACCATGTTTATATATTAATTATTTACCCTTTCATGCTCGTCAGTTAAGTTGGGTCTCTAGAAACTCAATGGTTATACCTAAACTTATTAAAAACAAGAATAATAATAAATTTTTAAGATTTAATGAATTAAATGAGATGAATTGGGATATTCATCAACAATATGATTTTATCTCAAACAATAATTTAGAGGCAATTAGTAACACTGGTGATGATATTTTAAATGGATATTTGGAAATGAAAAATTTTATTGAAACAAAAGAATTATCAAAAGATGTTGAATACTTGAACAAATTGGTTTTTGAGTCTTTTAAAGATAGAGATTACGCAAATTATTTATTTAAAAAAACAAAAATAAGAATTCCAGGAAATTTTTTAAAGAAATATCAAGACCTAATATAATTTTAAAATTTTGTTTTAGCCATGCAGTCTATAATAGATAAAAGCCATACATTATGAGTCATTTCAACTAAATTATAGTTTTTGCTATCGACCCAGAGATTAATATGTCCTATTTTTTTAACCGTATTTTTTTTATTGAAACCTGTCAAGGTAACCACCTTGCATCCAATTTTTTTTGCAAACTTAGCACCGTTTATAATATTCTTAGACTCACCGCTGCTACTTATACAGATCAATAAGTCACCTTTATCTGCATATGAAGATAAAGCCTTTTTAACCCAATTTTCATATCCATAATCATTTGCAAAACAAGTCAAAAGGTCAGCTTCGTTAAAATTAATAGCTCTAATTTTACACATTTTAGTAAAATCAACACTTACATGACTTGCTATTGCAGCACTTCCGCCATTACCCACTAAAATTATTTTCTTTCTACTATTTTTTATTTTTTTTAAAATCTTAATTATTTCAAAAATATCTTTTTTATTAAAACCTATTAAAAATTTTGATAACTTATTTAAGTAATTTGTAATATAATTATTCATTAAATTCATATTTTAATATCTTTATAGTTACCACTTAAGCTAGCATAAATTTGGGGAGATAACACATTCTAATTCACTTTCATCAGTAGTTATCTGAACACGATTTGCGTAAATAAGTGAGACTGAACTTAATACACATAAATCTGAAGAAACATGATTTCTGGGTGGGCTTTCATTGTACTTTATTTTATCTAAGTCTTTGTCAAAAACGCTTATATCGTAACCATCTTTCTCTTCAATTGTCGAACCATCAAAATATCTGCAATTTCTATTATTCGTACCAGATCGCATATTCATTCCCGTTATGTGGATTGATTTAACTCCTAAAAAAATTAAAAAAGCTACAGTCCAGCCTCCCTTACTTACGGAAGTATTCTTACCAAAAATTATATTATCTAAATAATTGGTTTTACATACATAATTTACAATGAATGCCCTAGTCCAATTATCAAGACTTATAAATTTTTTATATTTAATAAAATTACTATAGGAAATATTTTCTCGTGAACTTTTAACACCTTGAACTAATAGTTGATTTACAGTTTTTGCATGAATTCTCCCAGGAGTAATACCTGCGGATATAACACTTAAATCACATTGAACATTAAATGTATCTACTAGTAATTTTGATGCGTGAGAGAGCCCAACATATCTATCATATTTTTTAATTGGTTTTTTTGCTGTTGGCGCTGCTCCAGTTAAAAAAACATTTTGTCCTTTAAATTCTGAAACTTCATCTCTAAAGAAAAATAATCGTAACACAAAAGCTATGAGAGGACCAAGCTTTAGCGCAATTAACATTGGCCCTTTTTCTAAACTTATAGAAAAATGTACAAAATTTATTAACTTTCGCATAAAAATATTTTAATTACTTCTCAAAATAAATCTAAATTATTATTCTAAAAATATACAAAATAATAATTATTTAATTTTTATCTTGAATTATAAATTGTTTATATAAATTGATTTATTCATAAATTTGAACTATGTCTAGAGAATGTCAATACAAAGTAAGAAAATTCTTCTATTTGCTGATGGACCAAATATTGATGAAATAAATAATGATTATAAGATAGAAATTGATGGGTACACTTTCAATCCCTCTTTATTCAAAAAAAATGGTGCTAAAGACTATCTTAATTACTGTAAAGAGATTTTAAATAAGTGCTCTGAAAAACCTGTGTCTCTTGAAGTATTTGCTGATGAAGAAAAAGACATGATAAATCAAGCTAGAGTCATAAATAATCTAGGAAAAAATGTTTATGTAAAAATTCCAATTATTTACACAAATGGGAAATCGACATTAAATACAATTAGAACTCTTGTAGATGAAAATATAAAGCTAAATATCACTGCAATATTTTTGATTGAGCAAATAAAAGATATCATGAACTCTATAAGGGACACAAAAACAATACTTTCAATTTTTGCAGGTAGAATTTATGACAGTGGAGTTGATGCTCAAGAAAATATGAAAGAAATCAATAAATTTGTTCATCAAAATAGTGAGTGCCAATCATTGTGGGCTAGTACAAGAATGTCTTTTGATTATATTAGTGCGATTAATACAAATACAGATATCATAACTATGCAGTTATCTCAGATAAAGAAACTTAGTGGCTTTGGTAAAAACTTATCTGAATACTCGAGAGAAACAGTTCAACAATTCTTTAATGACGCAAAAAGTTGTAATTTTAAAATTTAATACTTTAGTAAAAATTGATGAAAGATGAAAAATTAAATAAAATATTAAAACATATTTTAAATTTAAATAAAGAACTTAATAGTAAATATGTTTTTGATAAGAAAAAAAAATATAAATCTAAAAAAAAAAATAAATTAGATCCGGTTACCCAATTAGACAAAAAAATCGAATTATTCATAAAAAAAAGAATACAGAAAAGTTTTCCTAAACATAATGTGCTGGGCGAAGAAACCAAAAATGTTAAAAATAATTCAGAGTATACGTGGGTAATTGACCCAATAGATGGCACTAAAAATTTTATACTAGGATTGCCGACTTGGAGTACCTTAATTGGTGTGTATAGAAACAAGGAGTGTATATTAAGTTATATTAATCTTCCTATTCTCAAAAAATTTTATTTAGCGTACGGGAAAAAAAATGAAGTTCATCAAAATAATAAAGTTTTTAGGATTTATAAAAAGAAAAACATTAAAAATGAACATATAGCTATAAATACTTTTAATACTCTAAGAAATAAAAAACTTTTTGAATTTCTTAAAAAAACAAATCAACTTTTTAGAGTTACTGGTGGTGATGCTTATAATTACTGTTTGTTTTGTGAAGGAAATATAGATGTAATTATTGAAGCAAATCTAAAAAAAGTTGACTTTATGCCGATTAAACTTTTATTAAAAAATTCTGGGGCTCTAATTACAGATTGGAATGGTAAAAAAAATATAAATGAAGGAAATATTCTCATCACTAGGAAAATATCTCTTCAAAAAAAATACATAAAATTGTTAAATACTAATTCTCGATAATTCTAGATCCTTTTGGATCAAAAGATAAATCAATGAAATTTACTTTTTTCTTTTTTAATTTATCAGTTGTTTTTTTTAAAGTTTTGGTCGACATTAAAAAAAAACCTCCACCACCTGCACCAATAAGTTTTCCTCCTGTAAATTCAAAATTTTTAAGCAAATATTCATAAAATTTGTTGAGTTTTTTATTAGTAATATCATTAGCTAATTTTTTTTTAATACTCCAATGATAATCAAAAATTTTTCCAATCTGAGTTATATTTTTTTCTTTCACAGATTTAATAAAACTTTTATTTAATGATTTAATTTTATCGTAATATTTTACAATATCTTTTGAATTTTTTTTTTGAGATAAAATTAGTTTCGATGAGTCTCTTTTTTGATGAGAGTAAACCAAAATAAGATTATTATTTATTACTTTTTTTAGATTTTTAGATATTGTATATTTCTTTACACTGTATTTTTCCTTTTTGTTAATTTTAATCTCTACAAAACCACCATATTGACTAACTATTTGATCCTGCCAACCACCATAATTGTTGCAGATTTTTCTCTCAATTTTATAAGCGTAATTTACTATTTGCCTGTCTTTTAAATTCAGTTTTTTAAACTTATTTATACAGTTGATGAGTCCAATTACCATTGCGCTTGAGGTGCCAAGTCCAGTCCTTGTAGGCACTGTTGAATATGTTCCAACATGAATCTTTTTATTAATTTTGAAAAATTTAAGAGTTTCTCTTATTAAGTCATGTTCAATAGCGTTTATATTTTTAACAAACTCACTATTAGTTGTTTGTATAAGATAATTATTTTCGATACTTCTGTCACCTAGCAATACATAGACATATTGGTTGATTGTGGCTGAACATAAATGTGCATCTTTTTTTTTATAATAAAAGTCTATATCTGTTCCACCTCCAGTCAAAGGTATCCTGTATGGTGTTTTTGATATAATCATACCTCTAAGAAAGTTATTTTAAATCTTTCATTTGCAGTATATGTCCAACTTTAAGAGATTTATTAATTTTCTTTCCTATTAAGTTAAAGTAATTTTTTGGGTGAATTCCACCTTTTCGCATAGTAATCGCAGTTTTAATATTATTTTTTGTTAATTTTTCATTTTTATGAATATTTTTTGACACAACAAATTTACGAAGAAGAATATTTTGTAAAATTTGCTCAGATTTTTGAAAACCTTTTTCTGAATTTCCAAGACTAATTTTTATCTTTTTACAAATATCAATTAAATATTCAAACTCTTTAAATTCAAGAGAAGCTGCATGATCTGATCCTAGCATTTTTTTATTTAATGTTACATGTTTCTCTACTACTATGGCTCCTAAGGCAACGGCACCTGCTGAACCAGCAATTGTAACTCCATGACCTGAAAATCCTATCTCATCTTTTAATAATTTTGACATAACAGGAATACAATTTAAATTTTTATCTTTCTCATCTGTTGGGTATGCAGAGGTACAGTGAAGGAAAATGTGAGGTGTCTTGTATTTTTTAAAAATTTTTTGAGTTTTTAAAATTTCTTTATATGAACACATGCCAGTGCTAATAATCGTTGGTTTTCTCATTTTTGCTATAAATTCACAAAATTGATAGTTATTTGCATCAATGCTAGCAATCTTAAAAGCTTTTATATTTAATTTATCGATGAATTTTGCACTTACATCGTCCCATGGAGTAATGATCAAATCAATCTGAATTTTTTTACAATATTTTTTTATTTCAATATAATCTTTATCAGATAATTCTAATCTTACATCTGGATATGTCCAGGCGCCATATTTAGTAAGCTTATGATTGATATCATTTTCATTTTTACTTAAATAACCTTTTGCTGTTTGTGGTTTTAATCCAAAATTTAGTAGTTCATTTATATTTCTTTTTTGAAATTTTACAGCATCTGCTCCTGCTTTTTTAGACTCTAGTATCATTTTTTTTGCCAAACTAAGATATCCATTATGATTAATTCCAATTTCAGCTATAAAATATGGTTTAGATCTTAAATTAAAATTCATAAAAATACCTATTTTATTTTTTGATTTTTATCTAAAATTTCACATATACAATGTAAAATTGCTATATGAGACTCTTGAATATGTGATGTGGTGTAGTTATCGACAAGAATAAATGTATCCGAAATTTTTTTTAATTCTCCCCCAGATTTCCCAATTAAAGATATAACTTTACAATTATTTTTTTTAGCGTATTCCGCAGCTTTAATTAACGACATAGAAGTTCCTTTATTTCTATCTCCACCACCAGTTGAAATTAAAAATAACAAATCATTTTTTTTTAAATGAGCTTTTGTTTGTCTTTCAAAGTACGTATCCCAACCAAAATCATTAGACCATGCAGTAAATGCAGCAGGTAAACTTGCTATTGAGATTGCGGAAATTGGTTTTCTTTTTGGGCTTTTGTAAGTACAAACCAGTTCTCCAACAAAATGTTCAGCGTCTGAACAGGATCCGCCATTTCCAGCAACTAGAATTTTTCCTTTTTTTTGGTGACAAGAAATAATTTTTTTGACTATTTCGTTTATCTTTTTCTCATGAGATGCTAGTTTTGAAATTACATTAGAACTTTTAGCAAAATAATCTTTGATCATTTATGAATAAAATTGAATTAAATGATTTTTAAATAAAATTTCCATATTTTTTTTTTGATATATATTGTCTAATTCAAAGGTTTGCCACTCTTTATTTTCAATAATTCCAATTTTTCCACCTAATCTATTATTATACTTATCTAATATAGTTTTTTTAAAAATATAAATAGATCCAGTTTGTTCATAGTGTTTTTCTTTAAATGCTTGTCTTGTCATCCTATTCTTATAATCAATTGTTAAAGGGACAAATTTTTTATTTTTATAAGTCCAAATATCAAAGAATCCGTCTGGCTTATAAGCTGTAAATAAAGAGTCGTATTTCATAACTTTAAATTTTTTAAACGCATTATTTATATCATTGGGTAACCTTAATGGACTTGTTGCTTGTAAAAAAATTATATTTTTAATTTTGTAATTGATATTTTCACAAGCATGTTTTATTGCACTCTCAGAGGATGATTTAGAATGTGAAATATTTTTTGGTCTTAAAATTGGTATTGCCCCATTTTTTTTTGAAAATTCTAGAATCTTTTTTGAGTCGGAAGTAACATAAACATTTGCATTAAAGTTATTTTTAAGACCTTGCTTAATAGACCAGTATAGCAAAGGCTTACCACAAAATTTAGTTAAATTTTTATTGGGTATACCTTTTGAACTTCCTCTAGCAGGTATTATTATTACATTTTTTTGATCTTGTATTTTCATTAATTTAAATGTTTTAAAATTTTCCTGTAAGCATATCTAAAATTATTTCTCTTTAAGGTCCAACATTTAGCATTATCTGCAACCTTATTCAAAAATTTGAGATCATCATAATACTTATTGATTAATGGTCTCCAATTTTTATTTGAAACTCTAAAATAATGTTTTAAATTTTTTAATCCATAATCTGAAAGATCCAAATTTGTAAATACAGGCAATCCAGCAGACATCATCTCAAAAATTTTAACATTTCTACCATTATGAGGTTTAATTGGGGCGATTCCTATCCGACTTTTATAAAAATGATTTTTAGAATAATCTACAAATGAAACATTTTTTTTTGCTCCAACTAACTTTGGGCCAATAATTAGAAATTTTTTATCTTTAAAATGAGTAAAATTTTTCTGAAAAAAAGTTTTAATATTATTGAAATTTTGTTTCCACTGGCTTCCAACAAAAAGAATCGTATTGTTTTTTTTTAAATTTATTTTTTTTTTAAAAGATTTGATTGCTGTATGAGTATAGATTAATCGTCTACTATCAACTCCATTATTAAGTAAAAAAGATTTTTCTTTTATGGAAAAGTCTAGAGTAATTTTAGTTGAATTAATCAATCTTAATTCCTCAACTTTTGATAATGATATATTATCAACTACACCAAGAGACTTGAAATACTTTTTTCTAAAAAAATATAAGTCATGTATTAATAAAATTGGTTTAATATTATTCTTTACCAGTACTTTTTGAAGTAAAAATAAAAGTTTAGTTGTATTAACTATAATATTTCTTGGTTTAAAATTTTTGATTATATTTTCTATTTTATTCAAATCAGATTCGATAGTTAAATTTAGAACTGGATCAATATTATTTTCATTATTTAAATTAAAAAACTTTATATCAAATCTTTTCTTTAAAAATTCGAATAATAAAAAAACTGAATTCTGATATCCACTTTTTACAGGTTTTAATGGTAGTAAAGAAATTATTAATAATTTACTTTTCTGCATTTTGATAAATTTTCTCAATTAGAGACATTGTTTCTAAAGCCTCAGCAGATTGACAAGGATTAATTTTAACATGTTTTTTTTTGATAACCTTAATGATCGACTCAAACTCATCAATAAAAGAGTTTTTTTCATCAGATTTTGATAAGATCTTTTCTGTTTTTAATTGGTTTTTATTTTTTGATTTTAACCAACCCCACCTTTGGCCTTGACGATAAACTTGTGGACCATAATGGCTACCTCGTCCAGAAAGGGTGGCATATTTTTTTTCACCATTTATTTCAATTTTAAATTCACTTCTCCATTTTACTATTGATAGATTAACCTTGATAATTGGAATTTTTTTGGTCTTTAAAATTATTAAAGCAACTTCCTCAATACCTGTTTTCCAAAAATAATTTTTTATAGTTATTACTTTTCTTATTTCAATTGTTTCTTTAATAAAAAATTTTAATAAATTAATTATATGAATACCTGGATCTATAATTACTCCACCTCCAGCCATATTTTTTTTTATTTTCCAAGATTTTTTAATTGCAGGGCTGTGTCCATGAGCCATTGAAAGATTGATAGAATTAATTTTACCCCAACGTGAATTAACAAAATCATCATGTAGTTTTTTTATTCCTGAATAATATCTATAGTTTAAACCAAGGAAAATTTTTTGGCTCTTTTTTTTATTCTTCATCATATATTTTGCTTCTGATATATTTAAACCAAAAGGTTTTTCTATAAAAAGATTTATATTTCTGTTTGTTTTATTGATTATCTTAAAATATTTTATTGTTAAATTATGTGGCGTTGAAATAACACATAAGTCAATTTTTTTTTCTTCTATAGTTTTAGCATTGATTATTTTTTCAGAGCAAAAAATTTTATTTTTATATTTAATATTTTTAATCGATGGATCATAATATCCAATAAAATTTAAACTATATTTATTTTTTAGTTTCATTAATGAATCTAAATGTTTAAGGCCCATATTACCCATCCCGATTAAAAAGATATTCATCAACCCTCCTTAATTTTAAAAAATTATTTTTTTTATTGTTATTAATCTTTTTAATTGAGTCTTTGATATTAATTAACCTCCCATGAAAAGTACTTGTATCAGCTTTTAAAGCATAACTTATAAAATTATAAACATCTCCTTTTTTTGATTTTGTTCCGACGCTGGTTATCCTTAAAACTTTTTTTAGCATTTTTGTTTCAACTGCCCCTGGCGCAACTGCAAAAATATTAAATTTTTTTTTTGAAAAATTTTCACTTAAATTTTCAATTGATCTGACTAAAGCAGTTTTACTTGCTGAATACGCTGGAAAATCTGGAAAAGAACTAGCAGCGCCACCACCTGAAAAAAAAATGATTTTACTTGTTAACTTTGATTTAGATATCAATTGATTTAATTGATTAAAAATTTCTAAATGTGAAAAAATATTGGTATTAAAGGTTTGTATCCAATCATTATAATCAAATGTTTTTGAGTTTCTTCCAAGTGTGCCTGCACAAAATATCAAATTAATGGATTTATAATCTTTAAATTTAATCTTTCTTTTTATCAAACTATAATCGTTAGAATGACTTAAATCAAAACCAAAAAAATAAATCTTTTTTTTATTTGAGGACGAAATAAATTTTTTCTTAAAGGTTTTTATTTTTTTTGGTCTTAGTATTAATGCTAAATCAAAATCATGTCTTAATTTATTAGCTATAAAATTACCTATACCACTTGTGGCACCTGTCATTATAATTAAATTTTTATTTTTCATCTTATTAAAAAATTCTTTGTTCTTTTAATTTGTTTTGGATTATCAATACAATATGGTGGTTTTTTTAAGGTTATAAAGCAACTTTTATTCATAATATTTTTATTATTGAAAAGATATTCTTCAATTTTATGATTTTTATAACTTTTGTATCTTAGGAATTTTTTTCTTATAAATTTAAAACCACACTCTTTATAATTTTTTTTATTAGGAAAATCTGAATATTTGAGAAAATTATTTTTTTTAATCAAGTTGCCATTATTTGATTTTAATATCGCAAATAATATAGAATTTTTTTTTTTAAATTGTCTATATGCTTTATTTATATCAAAGTTTGGAATTTCATCAGCATTAGTATAAAAAAAAACAGAATTTAAACTTTTATAAATTGAAATTAGGCTTTTATATGTCCCTTGCTTCTTTTTTTTATCAATAAAAATTTTATACCTTATAGGATTTTGTTTACTATATTTTTCTAAAAAATTTTTTATCTTTAAATTTTTATAAGACAGTAAAAATTGAAATTTTTCAAATTTTTGTCTCTGTAAATTTTGCAAAAGATAATAAAGAAATGGTTTACCATTTATTTTGATCACTGGTTTGGGTACATTTTTTGTTATAGCACCAAGTCTTTTTCCAAGACCACCGGCCATAATTACGCATGGCGGCATTTTAATTTTTTTCATAAACTACTTTTTAACTCATTTACTTTAATTTAGATATTAATTTTCTAAAATATAGTTTAAAGGATTCGCACAATTATGAAAAAAAAATTATTTTTTATAACAATATTTGCTCTTTTGATAGGTTACTTTACTGTAAATTATTTTATTGGAAGCACTAGTTTAAAATCAATTCGTAATCTTTTTAGCCATCAACAAAAATACACTGTTAAAAAATATATTTTTCCTTACAAATTAATATCACAACAAGAAGAACATATATCTCAATTACAAGAGCTAATGTCCAAATTGAATTGGCTAGAAGTAGAACTTGATTTCAAAAAAAATTTAGATGATATAACCTTGATTAAACGCGAGGATTTTAAATTATCTAACAATAAGATAATGTTTAGGTATGAATTTCTTCATGGCTTTTACACGGGGATTGTAGGTAAAATTCCTGGCGGTTATATGGATTTTCATCAAGACAATTTATTTGTTTTATCCTCTCGCGGTGTTTTGGGTTACAGTGATAGTTTTGACTTAAAAAATAATGTGAACGATGAGATTTATTTTAAACAGATTAAAAATAATATTAATGATTTTATTGGATTTGATCAATTTCAAAAAAGTGTAACTCTATCTGCCTTTTCGCTAAAAGACATATATATAGATAAAGATAAAATTTATATTTCTTACACAGAAGAGATTAAAGAAAATTGTTGGAATACAAGTATAATTCATGGAAACATAAATTATGAAAATATAATATTTGAAAAGTTATTTTCATCTAAAGATTGCATTATCACTAAAGGCTCTAATCAAAATGGAGGTAGGATAGTAAATTTTGATGAAAACCATATTTTACTATCTGTTGGTGACTATAGAAGTAGAGCTCTACCTCAGGATAAAAAAAGTATCAATGGAAAAATTATAAAGATTAATATTAGTAATTCTAATTATGAGATCGTTTCAATGGGCCACAGAAATCCACAAGGATTATATTTTGATAAAAAAAATAATTTAATTTTAGTAACAGAACATGGTCCTTACGGCGGGGATGAAATTAATTTAATAGAGACTAACAAAATTAACAAAGATGAACCATTAAATTATGGTTGGGCAGTTGTCTCTGCAGGAGAACATTATTGCTCTGTGAATTCAAAAACAGAAGAACAAAAAGAAAAATGCTCCAAAATTTACGAAGAATTCCCTCTATATAAGTCTCATACAGATCATGGGTTTATTGAACCTTTAAAATCTTTTGTGCCTTCAATTGCAATTTCTGAAATAACCAGAATAGGAGAAAAGAAATATGTAATTGGAGCTATGGGTCAAGGAAAAAGAATTGGAGATCAATCACTGTATTTTTTTGAATTAGATAACGAGAATAAAATAACGAATTTAGAGAAAGTAAGAGTATTTAAAAGAGTAAGAGATTTAATTTATAAAAATAATAAATTATATGTATTTTTAGAAAGACCATCTACTATTGGTATAATATCTTTTGATTGAGGAAATATCTAATTACTTGAAATCAATTTATTAAAGGTTCCTTTATCTATAATTTCACCTTTATCGAGTTTAAAAATAATATCACAATTTTTCAAAGTATTTAATCGATGAGTGATTAATATTATCGTAATTTCTTTATTAATTTTATTTATTGCATCTATTACAGCTTTTTCTGTGTCAATATCTAGGGCGCTTGTGGCCTCATCTAAAATAAGGATTTTTGGATTATGATAAAGTGCTCTTGCAATTCCTATTCTTTGACGCTGACCTCCAGAAAGTCTGACACCACGCTCTCCTACGGACGTCTGATATTTCAAAGGTAATTCATTTGTTACAAAGTCGTGTACACAAGCAATTTTGGAAGCTCGCTCAACATTAATTTGTTGTATATTCTCAGTCTCAGCACCAAAAGCTATATTAGCCGCAATAGTGTCATCTGCAAGGTAGATATGTTGTGGTACATATCCAATTGATCTTTGCCATGATCTGACATTTTTCTTATCGATGATTTGATTATCAACCTCCAAAGTTCCCTCTTGTGCCTCAAGCAAACCTAAAATTACATCAACAGCAGTTGTTTTACCACAGCCAGTAGGACCAATAATACCAACAGTGCTATTTACCGGAATATTTAGATTAATATTCTTTAATACTTTTCGTGATGCATTAGGATAATTATAATGAATATTTTTTAAAGTAATATTTTTGGTAAATTTTAAAATATTTTTTTTTTGATTTAGATCTGATGGTTTAAGTTTCTTAAAATCTTCATACATATTATCTACAGCCGGACCAACAAATCTTAAAGTAGTTGTGGAAGAATAAATTTTTTGTAATGCTGGCATCAAACGATATCCTGCAAAAGCGTATAGGGCAATAGTAGGCACTGAGCTTACAAAGCTGCCACTCTTAACCATCAAATAAAGTATTACCAAAATCATACCACCAAAAACTAAAGCCTCGAGAAGGAAACGAGGCATAAAAGAAATAAATTCTTTTAAAGATAGATTTCTTGCAATTACTAACGAGGGAATACTAAATCGCTCTACAAATGTTTTTTCTAATCCACCCATTTTTATTTCTTTAGCTGAACCAAAAGCTTCACTTAGAGATTTAAAGCGTGCTTCATTTGCATCAAAATGCTCTTTACCTAAACGTTTAAGAATAACACGAGTAAAAAAATAAATTAAACCATAAACTCCTCCTAAAGTAAAAATAGCTATTAATGTAAGTTTGGGATTATAAATGATTAACAGTCCCAATATAGCAAAAGTAACTAAATACTGTTTTATTAGTTCAATTAGAGTATTCATACCACTGCCGGTCACAGTTGAAACTTCTGATAGTATATTTTTACCAAGTTCAGAACTATTGCGATTTAAAAACCAACTATAAGGTTGATTTAAGTAGCCTTCAACTAAACGCCTAGCAATATTGTGTGTACGCATCAAAACAAACAAAGTTTGTATGTAAAGCGTTATTGCTTTAAAGACTAGCGAAACTATTAACATTATAAAAACCAAAATTCCCAGAATAAATATGAAGTCTTGTTTTGTTTCTACTCCGAATGTTTCTGCTGTCTTAAATGCTTTATTTAAAAATATATTAGACTCAATAAGATCAGGGTTAGACATTACTGTTGTGAATGGGAGGATTGAAGCAACACCCAGCATGTCAAGAAAGGCCATACCTAGGACCATTATCATTAACAAACTAGCGTTTCTTTGCTCTTTAGGTGTTAAAAGGTATAATAGCTTTTTAATAATTTGCATTTAATATTTTTAAAATTTTTATTTTAGATATTAATTAAATTATAAGTCAATTTTTTTAAAATTTTTATTATTTTTTAAATATCGTAATTTGGTATTTCTTTTTTTTTTCAAGTTATATTTAAACTGACCTATCAATGATGCAATTTTTCTCAAAACATAAAACCTCTTTAAAAATTTTTTTATTTTACTTGGGTTCTCTTTTTTTAATTTTATCTGATTATCTTTATTTTTATATATAACTTCATAATCAGATTGTATTACATCTAAGATATCTTTATTCATTTTTTTTTTTGTCAAAACTAAAGATCCAACTCCATAATAACTCAGGAATTCCTTCCTTTTGCCATCAGACAAACTTTCTGCCTTATACCAGTAATTTATATCTTTTTTGTGATCAGGATATTCCGCAAGAAATATTTCTGTATCTGAAAATCCGTTTTTCTCACTATATAAAGAATAATAAAATTCTGGACTAAACTGATATAATCCATGTCCACAAAAATTATTTGCAGGATTTGCATGAGCAATATAGCCATTTATTTTTGTAAGTTTCGAAATATTTTTTACAACTTGGGGAATATTAAATATATGTTCCATGGAACCAAAATCTAATACCAGATCATATGTTTTATTGTCTTTTAAATCTTTATTAAAATCAAAAACATAGTTTGCTCCCTCATAATCATCAAAATCATAGGAGTCTACCGATGTTGCATTAAACTGTTCTTTTAGTAAAACTTCACAATAACCTTCGTAATTTTGATTGGTGTTAACTATTTTTTTAATTTCACCTGGTTGAGTGACTAAAAGTTGTCTACCAATAGTAGCAACTGATTTAAATGAAATTTTACGAGAAAGGTATTTTAAAAAATATAACTCGTGATTTCCAATTCCCATATTTATATCAATCTATTATTTTGTTAAAAATTTTTTTCAGTGCATAAATCAAGCCAATTGAGCTATTA
>TARA_B100001057_G_scaffold127578_1_pt1 | contig 30588 bp, 34 predicted proteins | sample TARA_B100001057 | Tara Oceans TARA_B100001057 (sample SAMEA2621839) | marine metagenome | biome: marine biome (ENVO:00000447); feature: surface water layer (ENVO:00002042); material: "saline water (ENVO:00002010), including plankton (ENVO:xxxxxxxx)" | depth 5 m
CTGAAGAAAAGTCAGATAAATAAGATACTAAATGTCCGATAATAATTTTATACTTATTGGGAAAGTTACGTCATGTCATGGCATCAAGGGCTGGGTAGCTATCTCTTCATTCTCTTCGTCATCAGAAACCATATTTAACTATCAGCTGTACATAAAAATCTCTGGAGAAATAAAAAAGATTCAGGTAGAGGATTATAGAATCATGCCTAAAAAGATAATAATGAAAGTATCAGATATTAACAGCATAGATGATGCAGGTAAAATTTTAAATCAGGATATCTTCCTAAAAAGCAATCAATTATCTGAGCTACAGGATTCAGAATATTATTGGTATCAATTGATTGGATGTTGTGTATTTACGAAAAATAATGACTGTATTGGTGAGGTTGTGGATATGATGAGGCAACACGCAAATGATATTCTTGTAATAAAGAAGTCTGATAAAGAATCGGAAATTTTGATACCCTTTATCAAAAATTATCTTATTAACGTTGACCTTGAAAATAAATCTATAAGAGTGAATTGGGAAAATGATTATTAATTTTATAACAATTTTTCCAGATTTTGTTAAATCATTCATTGATATTGGGTTGATCAGAAAAGCAATAAATAAGGAAATAATTAAAGTTAATATCATACCCTTAAGAGAATTCTCAAATGATTCACATAGAAGAGTTGATGATAAAGTATATGGAGGTGGCCCAGGCATGGTTCTTAAATATGAACCTATCAAAAATGGTTTAGATCACGTAGGCAAAAAATCACATAACATTTATTTGTCACCACAAGGAAAAAAGTTGAATAACGAAAAAATAGAGTCATTGCTACAATTAGAGGAAATTACACTTATCTGCGGGAGATATGAGGGAATTGATCAACGAGTCATCGAGAATCTGATAGATGAAGAACTGTCTATAGGAGACTACGTCATCTCTGGTGGAGAAATAGCATCTATGGTTTTAATGGAGTCAATTGTTAGACGGATAGATGGCGTGCCCGAGGATATAGAATCAATATCAAATGACTCATTTGAAAATGGATTATTAGACTATCCACACTATACTAGACCAGAGAAGGTTGGAGGGACTCCAGTCCCGGATATCCTTATTAATGGAAATCATCAAGAGATCGCTCGATGGAGGAGGAAGATGTCCCTTGGTTTTACTTGGGAAAAGAGACCGGATTTATTAAAAAACGTGAAACTTTCAAAAGAAGATGATAAACTCCTCAGTGAATATAAACTAGAGCGTAAAAAAGATGCGATCGAACAAGATAATTGACAAAATTAATAATAAACAGCTTAAGGATTACCCTAAATTTTCACCAGGTGACACAATAGTAGTATCTGTTCGCGTAAAAGAAGGAAAGCGTGAAAGATTACAACAATTTGAGGGGGTTGTGATTGCTAAGAGTAATCGCGGGATCAGTTCTTCATTTACAGTAAGAAAAATATCATATGGTGAAGGCGTAGAAAGAGTTTTTCAGCTACATAGCAGAGTTATTGCTAATATTGACGTGAAGAGAAAAGGTAGTGTCAGACGCGCTAAATTGTATTACCTCAGAGAACGCTCAGGGAAATCTGCAAGGATTAAAGAAAAGCTTAACTAATATATTCCGTTGATTTGAAAAATGCATTTATAGGTATAGGGAGTAATTTAGATGGCCCTATAACTCATGTTCGGGTTGCAATAGAAGATATCAAATCTCACAACAAGATCAAATTATTAAAATCCTCATCCTTATATAAGTCAAAGCCTGTCGGACCTCAAGATCAAGATGATTTTGTTAATGCAGTTGTTAAAATAGCAACAACCTTATCTCCCCTTCAGTTGCTAGACGAGTTGCAGAAAATCGAATATTTGCATCATAGGAAAAGATTAAAAAAATGGGGACCTAGGTCACTTGATTTAGATATTCTGATGTTTGAAAATACAGTAATGAGAACAAAAAAACTGACATTACCACACCCAGAAATCATTCGAAGGGATTTTGTTATAGTACCATTACTAGAAATAACACATAAAAACCTAGTGATTACTAAAAATAAAAAATTAAGAGATTATTTATGAAAGATATTTCCTCTAATCTTATCGTGGTGGAAGGTCCTATCGGAGTTGGTAAGACCACACTCACAAAGAAATTAGCTAACAGTTTAGGATATAAAACATTTCTTGAAAAATATGAGTATAATCCATTTTTAAAAAATTTTTATAAAGATGTTAAAAAACATGCTTTATCAACTCAACTGTCTTTTTTGTTAGAGCGTGCAAAAGAATTCAACTCGAGTAATGCAAAAATATTCAAAGAAAATATTATCTCTGATTTTTTTATTCAAAAAGATGTTATCTTTGCTAATAACATACTCAACGAAGATGAGCTGAATCTTTATAATGATATATATAAAAAACTCGATATCGTGATTCCGAAGCCTAGTTTAGTAATTTACCTGCAGGCTGACTTGGATACATTATTAGAGAGGATAAATACAAGAAATAATGATTTTGAGTCAAATATTGATCCAGATTATTTAAAGAAGATAAATGACGCATACACCTCTTTTTTTTACTCCTACAAGGAATCACCATTACTAATTATTAATACATCTAGTGTAGATGTTCACGCAAGCACTGATTATTCACTATTGCTCAAGGAAATTAAAAGAGATTTAAAAGGTAGAAATTTCTTTAACCCATCTAGTCTGGCGAAATAGTAATGCCTAGGATAAGTCTCAAGAAATTGCATGCCCTCAAAAGTTCAAAAGTGGGTATTACAGCAATAACTGCCTATGATGCCAGTTTTGCAAAATTTTTCGATAATTGCGGTGTTGATATTATTTTGATCGGAGACTCACTTGGTGAAGTTATTAAAGGGGAGAAGAATACACATAAGGTTACACTTGATGAGATGATTTATCATACATCTGCAGTTTGTAGATCAACAAAGTCTAGTTATTTGATTGCTGATATCCCTAAAGAATCATGCAAGTCAATTAATAGGCTAATTAGGGATGCAAAGAAACTATTTAGGGTTTGTAAAATCAACATGCTAAAAATTGAGGTCAACTCTAAAAACATACATTATTTATCAAAACTCCATGATGAGAAAATACCTGTCTGTTGCCATTTAGGCCTTACCCCTCAGTATGTTACTAGTCGTAAAAATTTCCGTAAATATGGAAAATACCCATCCGAGAGAACAGAAATTATCAAAAATGCTTGCTTAGCAGAAAAACTGGGAGCAAAAATTCTCTTATTAGAGTGTGTTTCAGACGAAGTAGTAAATAGATTAAAAGCAATAATGAAAATTCCAATAATTGGAATTGGCTCTGGCAAATCATGCGATGGTCAAATTATCGTATGCTATGATTTGTTAGGAATTAGTTATAATCAAGCACCAAGTTTTTTAGATAAAAAGTATCTCTTAATATCAAGCTTTCATGCAAGACTCAAAAAATATATTTCTAACGTGAAAAAATTTACTTAAAATGAAAATTCTAAATAATATTAAAGATCTCTTGTCTATACTTGAGTTTGATAGAGAATCTGGAAATAAAGTATCAATCGTACCGACTATGGGAAACTTACACCCTGGGCATTTGAGTTTGATTGATGCATGTAAAAAGAACAAGTCAAAAATACTTGTGACGATTTTTGTCAACCCCCTCCAATTTAATGATACAAATGACTTAAAAAATTATCCTAAATCTTTTGATAAAGATCTTAAAACACTTGAAGGGGAAAATGTTGACTATGTATTTCTGCCAAATACACATGAGATCCTCTCGAAGGTCCCTGACATAGTTACGCTTCCTTGGGGTTTTAGTAACTTACTTTGTGGCAAGCATAGAAAAAATCATTTTGAAGGTGTTTTTAAAATTCTAAAAGTATTTTTCGACTTAACTAAGCCAGACTTTGCTTTTTTTGGTGAAAAAGATTACCAACAATGTCTACTAGTGAAATATATGTTACAAGAATCATACATTTCTGACAATACGTTGATTACCATTTGCCCTACAATTCGTGACCAGAACAAATTACCACTGAGCTCGCGTAACCTGAATCTTAATGAGGTGGACAGAAACGAGGCCGCTAAAATATTCTTTGGCTTGGCTAGAACAATCATACTTTATTTCCAAGAAACAGGGCTTAAAGATTTCGATAAGTTATTACCTGAGTCCAGTAAATTGAGATTTGATTATGTGAATATTTATAATGATAACTTCTTATATGATAAACATGGTTTGATTAGCCAACATTCTAATGAAAATGCAGCTAATAGAATTTTCATCGCATTCACAATGTCGAATGTGCGTCTCATAGACAATTATCTTATTGAAGGGTATGATACATTATGATTAGAACATTTTTAAATTCAAAAATTCATAAGGCAACCGTCACAGATACAAAGATTGATTATGAAGGTTCTTGTCAGATAGACATCGAGCTTCTTAATGCGGCGGGTATACTTCCAAATGAAAAAATTGATATTTACAATATTACTAATGGCGAGAGATTATCAACTTACGCTATCGTAGGTCCACCTGCTAGTGGGTCAATATGTGTAAATGGTGCCGCGTGTCATAAAGCAAAAAAAGGTGATAAAATTATAATTTGCACATATGCAGAATTAGAGAGTGGCGAAATATTAAATCATAGTCCAAAAATAATACATGTAGATGATGAAAATAGAATAGTTCCAAAAAAAGTTAACCAAAAACTAAATATTCAAAATGGTTAAATCTGTTGAAAATCGTCTTGCAAATCATGCTCTAGAGATACAAGTTAATAATAAATTTCAAGTACAAAAAAACAAACATCCTCATAAAAAGCAGACTTTCTTCAAATTTAAATCATTAACACTTGACATTAGTAGAAATTATATCAACAGAACTATTCTTTCAGACTTAATGATCTTGTCAAAGAAACTCAATATAAAATCAAGCATCAGAGAAATATTTACCAACAAATATATAAGTACAACAGAATTGAAAAAAGTATCACATGTTTATTCTCGTAATTCTTCATCACAAGAGAAGAACATGTCAAAAATGATCAAGTTATATGATGATTTGATCAGTGGTAAGAAAAAAACGTCAGAGAATCTTGCATTCAAAAATGTAATACACATTGGTATTGGTGGTTCTGTAATAGGACCTAAAGTATTGAGTCAGTCATTGAAAGACTATTCTACTAAAAAATTTAAAATACATTATGTATCAAGCGCTGATACAAGCGAATTAGATGATGCTTTGGAGTCATGTAATATTAATGAAACATTATTTATCATTGCATCAAAGAGTTTAAAAACCAAAGAAGTGCTATTAAATCTAGAATATATCAAAAGAAAATTCTCAGGTAAAAATATTAAGAAAAATCTGCAGACTAATTTTATTGTCATTACATCAGTTAAAAAATCCGCAATCAACATGGGGTTTGATAAATCAATGGTTCTTGACTTTTCAGAGGAGATACCTGGAAGGTTCTCACTCACAAGTTGTATTAGTTTGAGTGTGCTGTTAGATATTGGACCTAAAAATTACAAGAAACTTATAGATGGGTTTAAGTCTATGGACAAGCATTTCTTCAGATCTAATTATAATAGCAACATACCTCTAATAATGGCTTTGCTATCTATTTGGAACATAAATTTCCTAAACATGAATGCGCTTTCTATTTGTCCTTATAATTACAGATTGAGAGGTTTAGTTGAACACTTTCAGCAACAAGAGATGGAGAGTAATGGAAAATCAACTGATAAAGATGGTAATAGAATATCCTTTTTAACCTCTCCTATAGTTTTTGGTCAAAGTGGAAGTGAATGCCAGCATTCTTTTTTGCAAATGATACATCAAGGTACGCATTCATCTTGTGTAGATTTCATTGGTGTAGTTGACAATAAAAAATCGGAATCATCAAAGTTTCTACTATCTAATATGATTTCTCAGGCAGATATATGTTTTAATGGAAAAAAATCAAAGACATCTTTTAAAAATATTAATAATGGGACACCTTCAAATATAATTATACTTGATAGCATTACACCTGAAAGTATCGGGATTTTGATGAGTCTGTATGAACATAAAGTTTTTCTCGAGGGAGTGTTTTGGAATATTAATAGTTTTGATCAATGGGGTGTAGAATATGGAAAAAATCTAGCAAAGAAAATTCAGTTGTCATTTACTAAAAAACCCAAAGGAAAGGAAAATATAATCATAAATGAAATAAGAAAGAAACTTAGATAATATTTTTTACTTTCTCTAGTTTTTTTAACAGCACTGATTGGTCATCATCGTTAATAGTCAAATGGGCAAGTTTTCTATTCAACCTGTTTTCTTTTCCATAATCATGAAATCCCTTGTCATCCGAAAACTCAGCTAATAACTTTTGCGGGATCTCAGATAAAATATTTATCATTACCGAAAAACCGTGGATCTCAATATTCTTCAAAGGAATATTTGCAATTGTTCGGATATGGGCTTCAAACTGACTTACATTCGCACCCTCAATTGTCCAATGCCCAGAGTTATGAACTCGTGGCGCCATTTCGTTTGCAATAAGCATGTTATTATTATCGAGAAAGAATTCAATCACTAAAACACCTACATAGTTCATTTTAGTTGCTAATTTTTTATGGTATGTCTCTGCCTTAACCTGTAAATCCGAATCTACAAATGGAGCTATACTATGATTTAGAATTCCATTTGAATGTACATTCTCAACTAAAGGAAAAAAAACCGTTTCTCCAGCATGAGATCTTGACCCAATTATTGATAACTCTTTTGTGAATTCTACTTTTTTTTCTAGAATAAGGTTTTTTGAGCCACACATTACAAAAGCTTCTTTCATGGTATAATTCTTTAGGTAAACTTGATTTTTCCCGTCATATCCGAAAAATCTAGATTTTAATATAGACTCATCAGAAAACTTTTTACTGATATCATATAATTCTTCAAGATTATCAATTTTCTGAAAGTTAGTTACAGGAATTCCGCATTCTTGAAACAACATTTTCTCTTTAAGTCTATCTTGGCAAAGTTCTACTGCATTAGAGTTAGGATGGACAGTTACTTTATTTTCTAGAAATCTTAACGAAGAGGAAGGCACATTCTCAAAGTCAATGGTAACGATATCACATTGTTCTGATAACATATTTAGGGTATCTTCGTCATCAAACTCAGATTTGATACATTTTACAACTTTTGATGCTGGTGGGTTTTCATTTGGGTCAACAACGATAAAATCAATATCCTCGTCTTTAACAGACTCGATCATCATTAGTGCTAGTTGACCGCCGCCGAGTATACCTATTTTCATTTTATTTTTTCTGGATCAGTATTCTTCAGAACAGATTTTGTTTGTTTCTCTCTAAATTTAAGTAATATTTCTCTTATTGGATCATACTTATTAGCTAAGATACTTGCGGCTAGTAATGCTGCATTAACAGCGCCACTCTTTCCTATAGCTACAGTAGCTACTGGAATTCCCTTTGGCATTTGATTAATAGATAATAACGAGTCTAAGCCATTGAGTTCTTTAGATTTGATTGGGACACCGATCACAGGCAAAGTAGTAAGTGAAGCAGTCATGCCTGGTAAATGTGCAGCACCTCCTGCACCAGCAATAATTACTTCAACACCTCTCTTCTGAGCTTCTTTACTATACTTAAACATTTCATCCGGGGTCCTGTGTGCGGAAATAATTTTACTTTCATGAGGTATTTTAAGTTTGTTCAATATTAGGCTGGATTCTTTCATAGTTGGCCAATCAGACTTAGAGCCCATAATAATACCAACAAGCTTCATAGATCTCTTCATAAACAGATTGTATCAGTAAATTTTCTTTCGACAATACTTAATATCTTTTATTGGTCAAATAGGTTCATGTTTATTATAATCTTGTAAGAACTACAGGTAAAATAATATGATAGTGATAACCGGAGGTGCTGGATTTATTGGAAGTAATCTAGCAAAGACTCTATCCCAGAGCGGAGAATTGCTTATAGTGGAAGAGCTTGACCGACAAACAGAGAAATTTTCAAACATTAGCGATATAAATTATACAGATTGTATTGGCAAGGATGAGTTCCTATCGAATATTAAAAATGAAGAGAAAAAATATTCTAATAAAATAGACATAATCTTTCACTTAGGCGCATGTTCCAAAACTACCGAAAAAGACAGGAGTTACATTATGAGTACAAATTTTGAGTATTCAAAAGCCCTACTCCATTTTTGTGCGAATAATGAAATACCTCTAATATATGCTTCATCAGCCTCTGTATATGGTGCTAGTAAGATATTTAAAGAGAGTCCAGAAAACGAGTCATCATTGAATCATTACGCTGAATCAAAATTACTATTTGATAATTACTATCGTGAACATTCCAAGAAAATCAATTCCCAAGTTGCTGGTTTAAGATACTTTAATGTCTATGGCCCAAGAGAGAATCATAAGAAAGAGATGTATAGTGTTGTATATCGGTTTTACCATCAAGTAAAAGAAGATAATGAAATTAAATTATTTAAAGCGAGCCATGGATATGAAAATGGTGAACAAAGAAGAGATTTTATTCATGTTGACGATACCATTAATGTTAAAAAATGGTTAATGAACTCGAGAGATATCTCTGGGATATTTAATGTCGGCACAGGATTAAGTAGGAGTTTCAATGACGTTGCAAAAAATGTAATCAGCACATTAGGTGAAGGTAAAATTAAATATATAGATTTCCCTGATGATTTAGAGTCACAATATCAGGCGTTCACCGAGGCAAATATGAGTTTATTGAGAAAATCAGGTTTCGAAAAAAAATTCCTATCCGTAGAAGAAGGAGTGCAAAGTTATATAAAATGGCTTAAAAATTCCTAATGCCGAGAGAACAAAACATACTAGTTGTTTTACCATCATGGATTGGAGATACTATTATGTCCCAATCTTTATTATTTGAACTTAAAAAAATGTACCCGGATTGTAATATTGATGTTATTGCTCGGAGTTATATCAAAGAATTGATTGAACTGATTCCTGAGATTAATAAAAAATACTACCTAGATATAAATCATGGGAAATTTGGTTTGAGGGACCGTTTGAATCTAGCGAGCACACTTAAACTTAATAATTATACAAGAGCATACATCCTATCGAATAGCCTTAAATCTTCCATTGTTCCATGGCTTGTAAAAGTTCCTTCAAGAATAGGATATTCTACTGAGCTTAGAGGAATTTTTCTTACAGAAAGCTATAAATACAAGAAACATGAGAGAACAATGGTGGAGAGATATTTATATTTAATAGATAAAAAATATACTGTAGATATAAAACCACGCTTGAATATAACTCAACAGCATAAAGATAAAGCATCAAAAAAATTTGAGATAAATTGCTCAAAAAAGATTATCATGCTTTGCCCCGATGCAGAGTATGGTAGTGCAAAAAAATGGCCTTTGGAGCATTGGGTAACGCTGGCAAACTTATTCTCCGAAAAGGATTTTAATGTTTATTTCTTAGGTAAAGATGAAGCCATAAATAATTATCTCGAAAATAATTATCATAACCATAATATAAAATCCCTTATCGGTAAGACATCTTTGTTAGAGGTAGCATATCTTTTATCACTCGCTAATTTAGCAATCTCAAATGATTCTGGCTTGATGCATATCGCTGGTGCAGTGAATTCAAAAATCATTGCAATTTATGGATCATCATCACCTTTTTATACGCCCCCACTTATTTCTGGAAATGATGGAGAGGTTGTTTACAAAGGATTAAGTTGTAGTCCATGCTTTAAAAGAGAGTGCCCACTGAGTCATTTAAATTGTCTAAGATCTATAAGTTCAGAAGAGATTTTGAGTATATCTCTAAATTATCTCTGACTTGTGGATGTGTTTCTGTATTTCAAGTATCGTTTTATTCATATCGATGGTTATCGAACGCCTTGCTTTCCCAGTATCAACAAAATCTAGTCTATTTGCAAAACTGTTGATTGTCTGCCATCTGAGCATAGTTGACGATACTTTTGAAGGGTAAAAACCTACGGTTTTTTTATTTAATGCCCCTGCTACATGCAAAGGTCCAGTTGATCCAGATATGAAGACATCACTAGCAGAAATATTTTTGCTCATTTCAATTAAGTTTGTTGTTGGAATAATTTTTATTAAACTAATTTTTTTAGAAACTGATTTAAATATATCTTCACATAATTCTTGTTGATTCTTAGCATAGTGTAATACAAAATTATAATTGTCAAATCCTCTAAGCCCTTCACAAATTCTTATCCAGTCAGATTTTGTCAATGTTTTTGATGAACCACCAGTGCAAGGATTGATAAAGATAATTTTTTTATCATCCATAAGATTATATTTTTTTATAAAATCATCCTTAATCTTGCTATGATCTTCGTTTTGGAATTTTAGATAGGGCGGCTCCTCAATATCTTCAACATTTTCTACATTAATAATTTTGAAAAATTCATTTATCAAATCAACATTATACTCATATTCAGGTTTAAGTGATTTTGATCTGTTTTGTCTGATTGTATGATTATAAAAGAACTGAGCTATTTTAGTTTTTGGAGCTAGCCTTATTGGGATATTTATTTTCTTTAATAGATACGCAATTCTAAATGTTGAGAATAACGAGATTGATGCGTCAAAATGATAAGAGATAAGTATATCTTTTAGGTTTTTAGACTTATCATCACATATTACATCATTCACATGATGACAAAGTTTTGCAATTTCTCTGAGGTTCTTTGATACAAGTAAACTAATTTTTGCTTCAGGGAGATTCTTGCGCAGCCATGATAAAGCAGGCCATGTTAACATTAGATCACCCATCTTGTCATTTCTTACCACAAGAATTGATAACTTATTGTTTGACATATTTATTAAATCTTACTCTTAAAATAATCTATCGTTTGTTTGAGACCTTTCTCTAATTCAGTATTTGGTTTCCACTTTAATTTATCTTCTGCTATGTCAATATTTGGTTTTCTCCTCATTGGATCGTCTACTGGTAGATCACGTAAGATAATTTTTGACTTTGATTTAGTCAGTGAAATAATAAGTTTAGCTAAATCTATAATCTTATATTCAACAGGGTTCCCTAAATTTATAGGACCTGTTATTTCAGATGACGACTCCATCATTTTTATCATCCCATCTATAAGGTCATCAACATAACAAAAAGATCTTGTTTGTTCCCCGTCCCCATAAACTGTAATATCAATATTTTGTAGAGCTTGCATTATAAAGTTACTTACGACCCTTCCATCGTTTGGATGCATGTTAGGTCCATAAGTATTGAAGATTCTTACGACTTTAATATCAAGATTGTGTTGACGATGATAATCAAAAAAAAGTGTTTCAGCACATCTTTTGCCCTCATCGTAGCAACTTCTCGGCCCTATTGGGTTTACGTTACCCCAGTAGTTCTCAGTTTGTGGATGGCATTCTGGGTCACCATACACCTCGGACGTTGAGGCTTGTAAAATTCTGGCATCTATTCTCTTCGCCAAACCAAGCATATTTATAGCACCATGAACACTTGTCTTTGTCGTCTGCACTGGATCATGCTGATAATGAATTGGTGACGCTGGACATGCAAGATTGAATATTTGATCTACCTCTACATACAAAGGAAAACAAATATCATGTCTTATTACCTCAAAATATGGGCTATCAAATAGTGGTGATATATTTTCTTTGGACCCTGTAAAATAGTTATCTACACAGAGAATATCATTCCCATCATCAAGCAGCCTCTTGCATAAATGTGACCCTATAAAACCAGCACCACCTGTAACTAGTATTTTTTTCATATTAAAAAATTATAACATACCTTATATATTTGTTCTTTGCTATAATTTATATTGATGAAAAAAATACTTGCTATATGCACTTCCCCAGATCAAGGAGGCTTAGAATTATATTTCATATCATTAGTTAAATATTTTTCTAATAAGAGTCACATATTTACTGCCTGTAGACGAAATTCACATATTTCTAAAAAAATTCAATCGAATAGAATTCTCATTAAGAAAAATAATATCTTTAATTTATTAATTAATATAGTCACTCTGTTGCGATACATAAAAAATAACAAAATTGATATAATTCATGTAAGTTGGACGAAAGATCTACTTCTTTCATCAGTTCTAAAAAAATTATCACACAGAAAGTTATCTATCATTTACTATCGTCAGATGAAAATCACAAGACCAAAAAAAGATTTATTTCACAAATTCATTTATAAGGAATTAGATATTGTCCTCACAATTACGGAGAATCTAAAAAGAGAATGTACGAATTTTTTACCAATAGCTAAAGAGAATATAGTTGTTCTCAAGTATGGAATAAATCCACGGAATACAAGTGGATCATCAAAGGAAAATATTTTTACAGAGCATAACCTTGATCCGTCAAAATATACCATTGGTATTTTTTCACGTATTGAGGAACAAAAGGGTCAACATCTTGGAATTGAAGCTCTTAATTTATTGTATGAAAAGAACATACAACTACTAATTATCGGACATTGCATGGATGATGATTATAAATCTAATTTAGAAAAAAAATGTGATCAGTATGGATTAATTGATCGCGTTAAATTTATTCCTTTTATTGATAACCCTTTAGAAATAATGTCTGTTATTGATTTAGTAATATTACCTACATATGAGGAAACATTTGGTCTTGTGGTAGCAGAGTCTATGATGGTGCAAACACCAGTAATAGGAAGTGATGCTGGTGGGGTTCCAGAAATTATAAATGATCAACATAATGGTCTACTTTTTAAAACAAAAGATTCTTCGTCTTTAGCTGAGAAAATATATCTACTTTATGGTTCTAGCGATCTCAGAAATAAAATCGTTAAAAATGCTGAACTTTTTGTGAGAAAAGAATATGATTATGATAATCATTTTAGGAATTTCGAAGAAATAATTAAAAGAGTAACATGAGTAAAATTAGTGGAACAATCATTACATTAAATAATGAGGAGGTAATCGAAGATTGCATTATCTCATTAAAGCTTGTGTGTGATGAAGTTATCGTTCTTGACTCTTTAAGCACAGACAATACCACTGAGATTGCAAAAAAAATGGGTGCCAGAGTTTTCCTACAGGATTTTCTAGGCGATGGTCCGCAAAAAAAAATGGCTTCTGAATATGCAAAAAATAACTGGGTGTTAAGCTTGGATTCTGACGAGAGATTAGAGCCAGACCTCATAGCACACATTAATGCTCTCGACCTTGATAGTGAGACAGACGAAGCATATTCGTTCAAAAGACGGAATTTTTGTGGTCCAAAATGGATCAAGGCTGCGAGTTTTTACCCTGATCGCGTGACTAGGCTATATAACAAGAAAAAAGTGAACTATAATTCAAGCACCTCACATGCATTTATTGACGTAAAAGCAAAAAAGATCAACTATCATATTATACATTATACTTATACGTCATATACCGATTGGATTAACAAGATAAATTTTTACAGTACACAAAGCGCTAAAACGTTACATACACAGGGAGTTAAGAAATCTAATATAAGACCTATCACACATTCACTTTTTGCTTTTTTCAAGAAACTGATCATTAAAGGTGGGATATTTCAAGGAATAGATGGATTCACTGTAGCACTCACAACAATGTTTAATACCTATATGAAATATGTCAAACTCAATGAGCTATATGATAATAAAGCCGATCCTGAAAAACATTTTCCAAAAGCTAAATAATTAGCAAATCCTCTGGATAATCAATATCTTTAAGTTTAATAGTTTCTTCGCATGATAATTTCTTTTGATAAGCCTCTTGTCTAAGATTTGCCGCATGCAAGTTGGAGCTTGTAAAAACATTATGATAATTACCGTAGTAACCAAGTAAATAAAATCCACCGTCCATAGATGGACCGATTACTAAGTCATGAGTATCTAATATTTTAATCGCATCGGATATGACATTAGCTGTTAATCCTGGAATATCGCTACCCACTAATATTGTTCTCTGATCATTCTCGCACTCATTTAAGAAAAAATTGTTCATTCTTTGGATTAAATTGCACCCATATTGTGAGAATAACTGACACTCGAAATCATTTTTGAGATTATCAAAAAAACTATGTGAATAATTCGGATAGACATGAATGTTTACTTTGTTTTGCGAGCGATCAAAACTAGATAGTTCTTCCATAAGATTTAAAATCATTGTTTTACAAATAAATTTTCTCTCATCTTTACTAAAAAATGTTGATAACCTTGTTTTTGGATCACCAGTAAAAGGACATTTTGTAAATATATTTATAGAGGTTTTCATCTATACAACTTTTTTAAAATTTTAGTTTCTACCCCAATTAAATATAAAATTTTTAATAAATGCATAATAATTATAGTTGTAAAAAATCCATTACTTTCCCATCTCCGAGAGGATGTAATTACAAAATTATTAAATCTAATTGGTTTATAAAATTTCTTGAGATCGAAACAAAGCTGCAAATCTTCCATGAGCCTTATATCTGGGAAGCCATTAACTTTTTTAAAAATTACTGAATCTACTATCAAACATTGATCGCCAGTGCCAAAACTAAGTAATTTTGAACGCATGTTTATCAAAAATGATAATATCCTAAATTTAACCGCATTGTTATCAAACTTTATTTTGAAAAACCCCCACTTTAAATCTTGTTCATTTTTTAAGACAGAGCGAATATGCTCACTACTAATTATTGTATCTGCATGGAGAAAAATTAATATACTACCATTAGCATGGTTAGCCCCCACATTCTGTTGATAAGACCTATCAGCTTTACAAGAAAAATACTTATCAATTAGATCTTTTGATTTAGAAATGGTTTCATCTCGACTGAAGCCATCTACCAAAATCAATTCGCAATTCTCTCTTATGTACTTTTGCTGGAGCGGCATGAGACATTTAATGATACTCTTTTCCTCATTAAGCGTAGGAATGATGATTGATATCTTTTTATTCAATTAAATCGCCCCCGCAGCTACTACCTGACCCCGCTGTACATCCATAGCAATGATCACCAACCGATATTTTTTGACCCTTATCGATATTTATAATATCTTTGATATTTCTTTTCACACCATTAATCCCTATTTTAAGCATTTGATTAAAATCACAATCATATACGTTACCATCATAATCTATACTTAAGAGTGTCCTACACATTACATTTCTTAGATTATTTTTTTGAAAAGAACTTTTGAGAAGAAACATATAATCATCAAACTGATTTTTTGATACTAAAGTGCTCCCAAATCTAGCAATTGGCATATTTGTGATTGTGTATAAATTATTGAAGACGATGCCATATTCTTGGCCTAAGAATTTTATGTAATCAAGTGATAGCTCTTTCTGTGATGGTGGTAAAACTGGACCCTGGGGATTGTAAACAAGGTTAAGAGCAAGTTTTTTATTTGTACCATATCCAAGTCTATTAAGTAATTGTAATGCTCGTATACTTTGACTGAAGGCATTTTTACCTCTCTGTTTGTCAACATTTTCCTCAATATAACATGGCAGTGAGGCAATTATCTCAACTTCATTTTCACATAAAAAATCTGCTAAATCTTCCTGTCCATCCTCTAGTAGTACAGTAAGATTACATCTATCAATAACATGACACCCTCTAGAAACTAGCTGTGATGTGAAATATTTAAAGTTGGCATTTAGCTCAGGAGCACCTCCAGTTAAATCAATATTTTTAATTTTATTTTTGTCTATAAATTTAAGAATTAGATTCATTACTTCTTTTGACATTTGTTCCTTTCTTTTTGGCCCAGCATTCACATGACAGTGAACGCAGGCCTGATTGCATTTATAGCCTAAATTGATTTGCAGAGTATCAAGTTTTTCCCTATAAATATTTGGGAAATCCGTATATTTTAATAATGGGTAAACATCATGCATTCATGATACCTCAATGATATAATATCAATACTACCATGAAAGAAGACTTTGTTAATATTGTAAGACCCCTTCTGCCTAATGTTGATTATTGCTCAATTAGGTTTGTTAGCCGCTATAGCAACATTATTAATGCAACAAGAAGTGTTGTTGAGCCGGTTGTAATAAGTGAAGACGAAGGCGTCATGGTGACTATCTTTAATAAGGGTGGTTATGGCTATGGAGCTACGAGTAACACGTCCAAGTCTGGTATTTTATCCGCAATAAATTCGGCATTTGAATGGGCAGAATTTTCAAAAGGGAGACTCACATATCTTCCAGAAATAGATAAAATCTCAACTCACAATGGCTCATACTTTACTAAAGAAGAGGAGCAATGGTCTAAAATTTCAATGAAAGATAAGGCAGATTATTTACTTGAGGTGAATAAAGCTTTGAAATCGAAACCATCAATTTCAAATTGGGGAGCAGGCATAAGATATAACAGTATTGAGACTCAGTTTATAGACACTATAAATTCGAATATTAGGCAAAAACTCTCTTACATCCTTCCCCAAATGGTAGTCTCTGCTGAACATAAGAAGGAGATACAGACCAGAACGTATGGAGGCCATGCACATGCAAGACAAGCAGGTTATGATTTTATTGATAAAATTGGAATGCATAATAGGGCTAAAATTCTAGCTGAAGAGGCTGTAGCTTTGTCTAAGGCTGAAAATTGTGAGGACAAGATAACCGATGTGATAATTGCGCCAGATCAAATGATACTGCAAATTCATGAGTCTATTGGTCACCCTTTGGAGTTAGATAGAATACTTGGAGATGAGAGAAATTATGCTGGTTCAAGCTTTGTCAAACCAGAGATGTTTGGAAAGTACAAATACGGCTCCGACTGCCTTAATGTTACCTTTGACCCATCAGTATCTAGTCAGCTTGCGACATGCAATTACGATGATGATGGGACTTTGGCAAAAAAAGAATACTTAATAAAAGATGGTATTTTACAAAGACCTATTGGAGGTTTATTTTCATCACAGAGAGCTGAAATGAATCATGTAGCATGTTCACGAGCATGTAATTGGAACAGACCTCCAATTGACCGAATGGGCAACATAAACTTAGAGCCAGGAAATACAAGTTTTAAAAATATGGTAGATTCTATTGAGGATGGTATTTATCTTGAAACTAACAATTCGTGGTCCATAGATGATAAGAGAAATAAATTTCAATTTGGTTGTGAGAAAGGGACTTTAATCAAAAATGGCGAACTTACAAAATTAGTCAAGAATGTAAGTTACAGAGGGATCACTGAGAGTTTTTGGAATAATCTCTCTACTGTTGGTGATAAGAGTACTTTTGAAATATTGGGTACTTCCAATTGTGGAAAAGGAGAACCAAATCAAACTATCTTTGTTGGTCATGCTACACCTGCGTGTCATTTCAAATCAATAGATGTTTTTGGCGGAATTTAATGAAAGATTACTTCCAAAAAGTTTCTCAATTATTATTTAATGAATTAGATTCTTCTGAAATATTAATTCTGAATTTTGAAGCTGAGGTCACAGATTTCGTAAGGTTTAATAAGTCTAAAATTCGTCAAGCTGGTAGAGTTCATCAAGCAAGTATCGATATAAACCTAATCACCAAAAAGAGAACATTAAGGTCATCACTTAGGCTCAGCACAGATTTCCATAAAGATAAAAGTTTAATAATCAGAACATTATTTTATCTAAGACGTGAAGTAACTGAATTACCAAAAGATCCATATTTGGTTTACGAAAAGAAACTTCATTCATCAGATTTTGTTGATAATCAAGGATTAGATAGTTTTGAGATGACATCGAGAATAATTGATATCTCCTCTTCACACGATATGGTGGGAATTTTATCGTCAGGCCAAATAATAAAAGGATTTGCAAACTCACTCGGCCAATTTAACTGGCACGAGAGTGATTCATTCAATTTCGATTGGTCACTCTATAATAAAGAAGGGAAAGCGATAAAACAAAATTATGCTGATCAGAAATGGAATCAAGAAACTTTTTCTGAACTATATGAGAATTCTGCTGAACAGCTAAAAGTAATCGGAGAAAAAGAGCAAAGAATGCAACCGGGATCTTACAGGGTATATCTATCACCGTCTGCATTGAATGAAATTATAGATATGATGTCTTGGGGAGGCTTTAGTTATAAAGCCAACAAAATTGGCTCAAGTCCACTTCACCTTATGGTCAAAGGAGAGAGGAATTTCAATTCATCTGTGACTTTCAGCGAAGATCTCTCAAATGGAATTTCTCCAAGATTTCATTCTGACGGTTTCATTAAACCAGAGAATACAAGATTAATATCTGAAGGCAAATACGAAAAGTCACTAATTTCTCCTCGTTCAGCACTTGAGTACTCTGTAAAACATAATGCTGCAGAGGATTACGAATCACCGGTTTCAATAACACTTAACACAGGTGAGATTAATTCTAATGATATTCTTGGCAAACTTGAAACAGGAATATATTTGAATAATTTATGGTATTTAAATTTTTCAGATCGAAATAACGCTAGAATCACAGGACTTACTCGCTTTGGTTGTTTTTATGTCAAGAATGGTGAATTTGTTGGACCTATAAACACCATGAGATTTGATGAGACAATGTATAATATATTTGGAGAAAAATTGATTGGTTTAACTGACAAACAACAGTTACTGATGGATACGAGCACATATGAGGAGAGATCTATACAAAGTTCTACAATACCAGGCGCTATTGTAGAAGACTTTAAGCTGACTTTATAATGATTAAAACTAGATTTGCACCAAGCCCAACTGGATGGCTTCATATTGGAGGAGTAAGGACAGCCTTATTCTCATGGTTGTACGCTAAAAGCCAAGGAGGGAGTTTCTTCATAAGAATAGATGACACAGATAAATCTAGAAGTGAGCAGGTATATTTAGAGTCGATTCTGTCTAGTTTGGAATCACTCGGTCTTAATTCAGATAGTGACATTTTATATCAATCAAAAAGACTCGAGACATATATCGACCATATCGAAGAACTACTTGATAGAGATATGGCCTATTATGATCAAGTGGAAGTCAAAGACAAAACCAAGGATACTGACTTGACACTCGAATATGATAATCGGCTAAATAAAGATGGGTATGTTATAAGATTCCGAAATCCAGAAAAAGAGACATATCTTGTTGAAGATAAAATACACGACACTATACATTTCAATAGCAAAGCTATTCATGACATTGTTATTCTTCGATCAAATGGAATGCCCACTTATAATTTAACTTCAGTTATTGATGATAATTTTATGGGAATAACTCACATAATAAGAGGTGACGATCATCTTAATAATACACCAGTGCAACAAAATATTTTTGAGGCATTTGGTTTTGATGTCCCTGAATTTGCGCATCTTCCTATGATACATGGGATAGACGGCAAGCGCTTATCAAAACGACATGGTGCAGTTAATATTGATAGTTTTCTTAAAGATGGTTACTTGAGGGAATCTCTTCTTAATTACTTAGCTAAGACAGGGTGGTCGCATGGTGATAAGGAGTTTTTTACAACTGACGAATTAATAAAACTATTTTCATTAGACAAGGTTACTAAATCATGTGCAATATTTGATTATGATAAACTTAATTGGCTAAATCAGCATTATATAAAAAAAATGGACATCAATCATGTTGTCAATCTTATTATTCCTTATCTACAAAAATATAATATAGTTGTTGAAGATAAAAAATACCTTAAAAAAATTTTATCGGTGGGTATCGATAGGGACTATAATCTAAAAGATATTGCGAAAGGATTAGTTTACTATTTTGATGAGACTATTGATTATCAGAATGATGATTATAAAAAATTTGATCCTCTGAGGGATTTGCAAATTTTAGAAAAAGTTATTAATGATTTATCAGAAGCAAGTTTTGAGGAAGAAGCATTAAACAATCTTTTTAAAAGTTTTTGCGAAAAAAATAATCTCAAATTTAAAGATTTTGGACCAATTATTAGATTTGGACTTACTGGGAAACTAAAGGCACCAGCAATCAATGAGATATGCTCCATATTAGGAAAGTCTAGAACACTGGAAAGACTAAATAGATTTAAGAGCTTTATGGCTGATTGATGCGTGGCGTCACTATGATGACGCCACATTTCTTTTTAAGAGATATCTATTGTTCTAAGTTTCTTATCTTCAGGAATTACTCTCTCCATTGATATTTTTAATAAACCATCTTTTAATTGAGCATTTTTGACTTCTACGTCAGATGCAACTGTAAATGATTTTTTGAAATATCTCTGAGAGATTCCTCTATGAATTACCTCATTTGATTGATTCGCAGTAGCTTTCTCATCAGTATTTTTGGTCTCCACTGTGAGCAATCTATCTTCTACAGTGACATTGATATCATCTTTGTTAAATCCTGCAAGGGCTATTTCAATGTCGTATTGATTTTCACCAGAACGAACAATGTTATATGGTGGATAATTTGAACTAATATTCTGTGTTAATGTATAATAATTTTCATCGAACATTGACTCAAAATGATTAAAAATATCATCAAAACCAACACTAATTGGTCTTAATTTATTAAATATAGATAAATTTCTATGTGTCATTTTTCTAACCTCCAAATGTTAGCAAAGTTAAATAGGAACCCATTTAGGCATTCCCTGTATTTAATCTATGGTTTGATTAGTTGATTTCAAGTTTATAAATAATTACCAGTTATAGGGTATTTTTTCGACAATATTTAATTTGCAATTATTTCTTAGTTGCACTCTAATAGTAATGACATATATTTAATAATGGAGTGTTAAAAAAAAGTGTCTAAAATTCATGTATATTCATTAATGGTTTTATTTTTATTGCCACAGCAAGCTTTTACACAAAGCTATGGTGGGAGGTCAGATTCCTTGCAAAATCAAAATGAAATCAACTGGGTAATTGATCGGCAACACATACAAGAACCTAGAGGTGGGACAACCAAGGGACTTAAGCCCGAGTTAGATCCTTTACCATCAAAATATTTTAAAGATTTATCATCTAACAAAAGCAAGAAAGAGAAAGATAGATTGGCAATTTTATCAATGATAGGAGAATTTAGATCTAATTTTGAATTTACAGAAATGTTTGGTAGCAAGTTTGATTATAAACTTGATAGTCCATATAAATCATGGGGGACAGAGATGGTGATACCTATCACAATTGATGAGAATTTCATTTCGTTGCAACATATTATTATGATGTATTTTACTGATGAAAAGGGTAACGTAACGCATTCACATGTGGTTAAGCATTGGAGACAAGATTGGAGATATGAAGATAAGTATATATTTACATATGAGCCTGAGATGAGATGGGTTAATAAAGATACTGCAAATGCTAAAGGAACTTGGAGTCAATCAGTTTTTCAAGTGGATGATACTCCACGATACGAATCATATGGTACATGGGTTCATGGCGAAGGTGGATCTAAATGGATAAGCGATATCACCCCAAGACCATTACCTAGAAGAGAGTTTTCTGTTAGAGATGATTATGATTTTTTATCAGGTGTAAATAAAATAACAATACTCCCATGGGGCTGGGTAATGGAAGAGATGAACGATAAGCTGACTAAGGACAATAATTACATTGGATCAGAGTATGGTATTGCTCGTTATCAGAAAATCAAAAATTATAATTTTGATCCAGCAAATGATTACTGGAGTTCAACTAAAGACTACTGGCGTGAAGTCAGAGTTACATGGAATTCAAAATTAGATAAAAACCCTATTGTTTGTACGAATAAATTTGTGGATAGCCAGCCATCGTATATTTATTATTTTATTGAAGCAGACATCTTTGCAGAAAAAAACAATATCAACTCAGCTAAACAAAATATAAGCGAAATTACTTCAAAATTTCTCATAAATGATTGCAGTTAAGAATTTAATATTTATTATCAATTTATTAATTTTATAGGTATAATTACTCGGTATAATTAGAAGAATGGATAGGATTTATGTCCCCATCGTCTAGAGGCCTAGGACACCGGGTTTTCATCTCGGCAACAGGGGTTCGACTCCCCTTGGGGATGTAAATCATTATGTTTGTGAATAATCAAAAAGAACAATATAGACCAGATCAAAATTATTGCTCTAAATGCGCATCACCAATCACAGTTAAGATTCCAGAGGGTGATAATCGCTACAGAGCTGTATGTGACAAATGTGGGACTATATTTTACGAAAATCCAAAAGTTGTCTCAGGATGTTTACTTACATGGGAAGATAAAATATTACTTTGTAAAAGGGCTACAGAACCAAGATCTGGATTCTGGACTTTACCTGCAGGATTTCTTGAAAATTACGAGACAGTAGAGGGAGGAGCTCTCAGAGAGACAATGGAAGAGGCGGGCGCCAAAACTAAACAAATACAGCTTTTCCTAATGTGTAATCTTCCACATATAAGCCAGATTTATATGATGTATCACGGCGAATTACTTGATGGTAAATTTTCCGCTGGCATAGAGAGTGAAGAAGTTCGTTTATTTGGAGAAAATGAGATACCATGGAATGATATAGCTTTTACCGTTATTGAGAGAACTATTAAGCTATATTTTAGAGATAAAAAAGAGGGTAGTTTCGGAATTCATTTCGATACAATAGACAAAAGATGACTTCGTTAAAAAAAATCACAATATTATTTTTTACTTATTTTATATTGTGGAGTAATGCGTTCTCACACGAGGACAATAATTCTAGAATAAAATTTTGGAAAGAATACTATAATCCTAAAATCGAGGTTTCTGGTAACAGAATTCCATCTGTTAAAATACAGTTAATCAAAATAGGGTCTTATTTTCAGATTAAAACAGATGTTGAAAATTTTAAATTTACACCTGAACAGGATAGAAAAAATAATAATTTCAGATACGGCTATGGCAAATTCTTCATGAACGGTAAATATATTTCAAGAGTATATAGCCAGTATACATTTATTAGACAATTTCCTGAGGGAAGTAATGAAATAAAAGTAATACTTAGTAGTAATATGGATCATGATATCTCTCATAATAATACTCTTGTTAGCGATGAGATATTGTATCAGTTTCCTGAATATAACTTCGCAGAGGCAAGAGCAAAGGAACATGCGATGTCAACTCAGTGTGAATTTTCTGAAGAAGGATTAGCAGATCGTTCAAAATTACAAAAAAAAGGACTGAACCTGAGTGAATCATCTAAATATTTACAGTGCAGGTATGATAGTAGAAGTTCAATTCTCTCTAGTTTTAAAAATAAGATGACAAAGATCCAGGCGGTACATCACGAAGCCATACTTAAATCTCTATTAAATAGAATAGAATTATGGAAAAAATATGAAACAAAAGCAATGTCGCTTGAAAAAGCAAGGCAATTGAACATCGAATATGAAAATAATATTCATTCTGCAGTAGAAGAACATGTTCAGAAATTCAAAAATAGAGGGAGATAGGAATGGAACTTTTTCTTAATGCATACACTACGACATCTGAAATTATGCTTCCTATTCTGATATTTATCATAATATTAATTGTGAGAGATCTGGGAAAATATTCAAGACTATCAGATCGTATATCTAACATCCTTAGAGATATTTCCGAAGATATAGAAGATACTGGTTTTGTTAAAAATGATGGCGAAAATAATATAAGTTATATTAAAAGGTTTATTTCAAAAAAGATATCATCATCTAAAACTCCTGAATAAGATTAAAGATTTTGCTAGCCTCGAGGTTATGCATACAAATATTTTTTTTACATGTTTTAATTATTTTTGTGTCGTAACATGGACTACAATCAAGATTTAATGTCGCTATTCTCACATTGTTTTTATATGTCTGATAAGGAGATGATTGATGAGAATTTGTTGGACCATGTATTGATATAATATTTTTTGCGACAGCTCCTGCTAAATGAACACTCCCACTATCAGTTGCTACTACAACTTCCGAGTTTTCTAGGACAGTAATTAACTCTGGGATCGTAGTTTTACCTGAGATATCATAAACTCTATCTGGTAGCGGATGGAACACTGAAAAATACTCCACTTCATCTTGGCTACCTACTAGATATATTCTCAAATCTGTAAGCTTAAGAATTTTCTCTATAAGATCTTTCCAATTACTTGCTGGCCAAGATCGGTAACCTCTGTAGTTCTTCTTACCAACATGACTATTTGTTGGGCACAAGACAATATATTTTTCCTCAAGATGAAATTTGTTGATCAAATGTTTTTTATTAATTCCAACAATCGATGGCTTTGCTGCTTCTTTTCTAAAATCCTTTATAAAAAGTTCTAAAATCCTTAGTTGATGATCTACTCTGTGTTCTTCAAAAATATCGTCGTTTACAAATTGAAATGGCATACCACATTTTTTTGTTGCTCTCGAAAACTTCATAATATCATTAAATTTATTTCCTATCTCTAGATTAAGGATAAGATTATAAGGGGACTTTATTGAATTTAAAATTATTTTTTGTTTATCAATATTTAAATAAAATGGAAGACGTGTATGTCGTAGCTCAAAAATTTTTTGTATACGATTATCATATTTAAATAGCTCAGATATTCCTGGCTTTGTTACCCAGTGGATATCAACTTTATTTTGAAAATGCTCAATAAGAGGGTCTATAACCGAGGTTGCGTCTACCGTGTCACCTAATAGTCCACACCTAATAACTAAAACTTTTTTATTTTGTTTTAATGTCATTTCTAGTTTAGAATATACTCTAATATTTTTATTATATAAGTTATTTTATACAAAAAGGACTAAAATATACAAATGAGTTGCTGGATAAGGTTTAAATATAAAGAAAAAATATGTTTTGGACTCTCTGAGGATACTAATATCAGTGTGTACGATGGTGACATGTTCTCAAATCCAAAAAAAACTGATCAAGTTCTTAATCATAGCGATGTTAAAATGCTCAATCCATGTTGCCCATCAAAATTTATAGCATTGTGGAATAATTATCAGACTCTAGCAAAAGAAAAAGGTCTTAATAAACCCAAAAATCCATTATATTTAAATAAAGCGATTTCATCTATCATAAATCCTGGTGAAAATATTATTCGTCCTAAATCTTATGACGAGGCAATATTTTATGAGGGAGAATTAGGTATTGTAATTGGAAAAAAGTCCAAGGATATTGACCCCGATCAATCCAAAGAAAATATTTTTGGGTATACTTGCATCAATGATGTGACTGCGATGGACATTGTAAAAAAAGATTCATCATTTGATCAATGGACGAGGTCTAAGGGTTTTGACACCTTTGGAATTTTTGGCCCATGTATCGCTACTGATATTGATCCAATGAATCTTCAAATTCAATCTAAGCTAAACGGTAATATAGTTCAGAATTATAATACGAGTGACATGTTCTTTAATGTCTATGAAATTGTAAGTTTCCTCTCTAAGGACATGACGCTCTTACCGGGTGATGTAATTGCATGTGGAACAAATGCTGGATTGGGACCTATGTTATCTGGTGATGTTATTGAAGTAAACATAGATAATATTGGTGAAATTCTTAATACAAACGCATAAAATTCTATCTTCTTTTCCAAATGTCTGGAGTATTTTCTGCACGTGGCCTTGGCTTTTCGTCAAAAACAATATTTTCTGATCCATTGTAGATCAAGAAATGCTTTCCTTTAGCTCTCCCTAAAAGAGTTACACCGGTTTCTTTTGCAACATTATAACCCATTTCGGTAATACCTGATCTTGAAAGTAAATACGGGATTTCCATTTGTGCTACTTTTATCACCATCTCAGAAGTGAGTCTTCCTGTCGTATAAAATATTTTATTTGAGCTTTCAATCTCATTAATCCACATGTTACCTGCAATTGCATCAACTGCATTATGTCTGCCAACATCCTCTATAAAATCAATAATTTCATTCTCCGAGCATAATGCACATCCATGAACAGCCCCCGATAATCTATAGATCTCATTTTTTTCATGCAAGAGCTTGAGAATTTTATAAATCGTTGATTGTTTAAGTTTTTTGTCTTTAATATTCTTCTTTTTCAAATCATCCCAAATGCCACCATAAGTTGTTCCTTGACCACAACCAGATGTTACGACTTTATGTGTAAGTTGATTTTCAATTTGTTCTATGGGGTCGTGAGTTACTGCTGCTGCAGTATTAGTATCCCAATCCACTTGGATAGATTTTAAATCATAAAAAGATTTTACAAAGCCTTGATTTCTAAGATAACCTATGACGAGCGATTCTGGATGATGACCAAGTGTCATCAAGGTTACGATTTCTTTCTTATTCAAATAAATAGTTAGTGGAAGTTCTCCTGTAATTGGGAATTCTCTCTCTGCATTATATTCATCTGTCGCAATTACATTTTTTGTTTGCGGACGTATAGATTTTGAAATCTGTGGCTTTTTTATTTTATTGGTAGTCATAATCTGTTAGATTATATTATATATCCAAAATAAGTGATGAGACTATTTCTATTTTTCTTTTTATTATCATTATCATTTGCTACTAATGCTGAAGTGATGCGAGTAACTATACTTGGATCTGGGACTCCAAGGCTTGATATCAATAGGTTTGGTCAATCGATTCTTGTGGAAGCAGATGAGCAAAAGCTACTATTTGATGTTGGGAGAGGAGCTGCTTTAAGACTGAATCAAATGAATATTAGCATATCAACTATTCAAAATATTTTTTTTACTCATCTACACTCCGATCATATCGTAGGCTTCCCAGATCTATTAATGACTGGATGGGTTTATCAGAGAAAAGAACCCCTTCAAATTTATGGTCCATTAGGGACAAAATCATTCGTAGAAAACATAAAAAAAGCATTTGTAGAGGATATAAAAATTAGGACACAATCTCCAGAGAACCTTGATTCAAAAGCAATTAAGTTCAGTGTAAATAATATTAAAGAGGGTCTAATCTACGAAAGTGGAGAATTAAAAGTATTTGCTATTGAAGTAGATCATGGAGGAGGTGTGGAGCATGCTTTTGGATACAAAATTACATATAATGACAAATCAGTCGTGATTTCTGGAGATACAAATTATTCTGAGAAAATTTTAAAATCATCAAAAAATGTTGATTTACTTATACATGAAATAGCAGACGCACCAACTGACATGATATCTAAATCAAAAAAAATACAAGGTATTATGAATTATCATACGACACCAAAAGAAATTGCAAATATTATAGAGGAGAGTAAACCTAAATTAGTGGTTCTAAACCACATACTTTTTCTTGGCGGTGTTACTAGCGACCAAGTATTAGAAAAAATATATAATAACCTGAAGACAGATGTAACTATCAAGATAGCATATGATTTAATGTCCATTGAGTTCGCTGATAAAGTAAATATTTATTCATCGGATTATTCTCAATGAAAATAATTGGAATTATTAATTTGTCAGAGGATAGTTTCTCATCAACAGGAAGATTCTCGTCTATTGAAGACGCTGTTGCATATTCACAAAAACTTATTAGTGATGGTTGTGACATAATAGACATCGGCGCAGAATCTACGAAAACAAAATTTAAGGAACGATCTGATGATGAACAGCTATCTAAAATTATTCCATTTATAAAATCTCTAAAAAAACAAAACAAGTCACTTGAACTCAGCATAGATACTAGATCTCCATCGGTTGCTCGATATGCCGTTGAAAAAGGTTGCACCTTAATTAACACAGTTACAACTGGTGATAACATTGATGAAATACTTGAAATTATGACTAAGCATAGATCAGATATTATTTTTACTCACATGCCAGTGGAGCACATGAAAGGTAAAAATATGTCATGTGATAATATTATTGATTTTTTGATGAGATTTTTTAGTGACATTAGGACTAAGTTTTCACAATATGAACTAGATGAAAATAAACTAATTATTGATCCAGGAATAAGCTTTGGTAAAAGTGGAGATGATAATCTGTTGATTATAAGAGAGATTGATAAATTCGTAAGTGAATTCAAGCGTGTGTGCATTGGTGTAAGTCATAAAAAATTTTCATCCAAAGTTTTTAAGAATCTCTCATCGGAAAATTACAATATAGTTGATCTTACAATTAATTCATATGTTACCTATAAAGGAGTTGAGTTTATAAGAGTCCATGACGTTGATATTATGTCTGATGTCTCTGGAGTTATAAAAGCACTAATAAATTCTAGATAGAGAGAATTGTTGTTTCAAAATCACGAGCAAATTTCTTTATATTATAAAATTCTGATGTTAACATTTCATCTTGTAGTTTCGCTCTTATTTTTTGTCGGTATTCATCGTCACTACTTAATTGTCTAATCTTTTCAATATAATCATTTAAGTTAAATGTGACCAATTCACTCAAACCAGCACTGAGTAAGAGGCTATGACTTACCCTGGATGCAAAATGATTTCCGGATAACGTCACGACAGGCACTCCGCACTGAATGGCATCTGTTGTTGATGTATGACCATTATAAATTCTTGTATCAAGAGCAATATCTGCACATGATAGTCTTTCAAGATGAGTATTTCTAGAGACCTTTTCTGCAAATATTATCCTATTTTCATCAATATTTTCTCGGTCAAGATTTGATAAAATATTTTTTCTCATCAATAAATTATCCTGTAATAACCATAAATATGCTCTGTCATCATCTTTTAGTATTTTAAGCCAGGACTTGAAAATCAAACGATCGATTTTGAATGATTGATTGAAACAACATAAAACAAGAGCATCTCTTGGGAGATTAAATCTACTCCTCTCAATTTTTTTACTAGGATACTTCCTTTCCCCATCATTTACTTGGTAGGAGCCAGGCATATATAAAACTTTTTCTGAATAAAAATTTTCCATATCTTCTGGAATCACAATCTTGTCAGCAATTATGTAATCATAAGCAGATGATCCGCTTGTACCAGGATAGCCTAAATAAGAAATAGTAATAGGCGCTAACTTTCGGTCTAAAACAGACATTTTATTGTGTGGGATTAATATAGATAAATCTATCAATATATCTAGATTTACACTTTTTACTTTAGATTCGATCACATCATCTGAATTCCCATCAACATCAATTAAATTCTCTACATCTTGTTTTAAAGATTCTAGGAAACTTTGATCATGGTCATAATAAAATAGAAATAAATTAACTTTTTCTCTGTTGAGGTACTTAAATAGATTCTTAATTAGGTGAAATGTAGGATGATTGCGTATTTCCCCACATATAAACCCAATATTTTTTCTAGGACTCTTCCCAGTTTTTACTTTTATATTCTCACAATCTTTTTTTATATAATTTTTTTGATACCACCGAACAGCATTTTGATAATTATTTTTTTCATTATCATCTCTAGTTATATTTAAAAAAGGGTGTTCGTGTCCTGTGTTTTGATATACGTTTAATTTTTTCTCTAAATCACCTAAATTTTCCCAATCACAAACATTCTGATATGTTTTAAACAATAGAATATTGGATAGAATATGACCATCATCAACACTCAAACACTTTTTTAAGTGACTTAATGTTACTTCATAATTCCCCTTAATGTCATGACAGACGGACAAATTATAGTGTGCGTCTGGATAATGGGTATCGTATGTTAGAGCCAATAAAAAATGTTCTATGGCCTCATCATACTTTTTCTTTTCAATTAATAACACACCCAAATTATTAAGAACTTCTTTAGATTCAGATAATTTTCTTGCTGCTTCGAATGATTTTTGTGCTTCATCAATTAAACCTAAGTTATGCTGTAAATTCCCACAATTGATATGAAGTTTTGCATGTGTTGGATAATCATCTATAGCTCTCGATAAAATAATCAAGGCTTCATCTAATTGATTTCTGCTGATTGCTTCTTGTATTTGATTAAGGTAATCGTCTAAAGCTATTACCTTTGTGTTCATTAATTTATTTTAGCTTTCTTAATTTTTACAGCACAGAACTTAAACTCTGGGATTTTAGCATCAGGATCAAGAGCGGCATTGGTAAGAACATTTGCTGCAGCTTCTACATAGCAAAATGGAATAAATATTTGCCCTAATTGGAGACCATCATCTCGACGAGCGTAAACATTTAATTTCCCTCTTCTTGACTCTACAGAGATCAAGTCTCCGTCTTTCACCCCGATTTTTTTCATATCCTCATGGCACATATTTGCAAATGGATCAGGCTCAATCTGATGTAACATGCTTGCTCTTCTTGTCATGCTGCCAGTGTGCCAGTGTTCAAGCTGTCTCCCCGTTATTAGAATATAGTCAAAATCTTTATCTGGAAGTTCATCAGCATTTTTAAATGGTGATACTTTAAATGTTGCAAGCCCATCAGGAGTAGGGAAGTCATCTGTGAAGATAACTGGTTGCCCTGGATCATCCTCTGTATTACAAGGGTAGGTAACTGAATGCTCTTCTTCTAACCTCTCCCAAGTTATACCTGCGATGGTTGGCATACATCTTGTCATTTCCTCAAACACCTCTTTTGGACTTTCATAAGACCAGTTTAAACCTAAGCCTTGTGCAATTTTTTGTATAATCCATAAATCTTGTTTGGCATCACCAGGTGGATTTACTGCCTGTCTACCGAGTTGAACTCTCCTATCTGTATTAGTAAAACTACCTGTCTTTTCTGGGAA
>TARA_B100001057_G_scaffold501188_1_pt1 | contig 30556 bp, 30 predicted proteins | sample TARA_B100001057 | Tara Oceans TARA_B100001057 (sample SAMEA2621839) | marine metagenome | biome: marine biome (ENVO:00000447); feature: surface water layer (ENVO:00002042); material: "saline water (ENVO:00002010), including plankton (ENVO:xxxxxxxx)" | depth 5 m
TTTCTGGGTTGAAAACCCAGCGTCCTAGGCCTCTGGACGACGGGGCCATATAAATATTAAGAATAAAGTATTTTAATTATTAGTTGTTATAATTTTTCGATACTTTCAGCTAATCGGGCAATTACTGTATCTCTACCTAAAGCAAATATTGATTCAAAGAGTGGTGGGCTAATTTTTGTTCCAGTAATTGATACCCGTGTTGCTTGAAATCCAACCTTTGTTTTTACATTAATTTCTTCTAGTAATTTTCTCATAGTCATTTCTATTATTTCTAAAGAAAAATCATCCAGTTTAATAAACTCTTCCCTTAATAAAAAAAGATAATTTTGTGCTTCTTCATTGTTAACATCTTGCCAATCTAATTCATCAATAATGAAAGGCTCATCTATCAAAAACATTACTTGCTTAGTCAGATCCGCTAAAGTTTCAATTCTTTCCTGAACTGATGGAAATATTTTTGATAATCTGCTTTTTTCCTCATCGAATAATTCTCTCTGTATATCCTTTTCAATTTGGGACAATGCAGTAACTTGGAAATCTTCAATATTAGTGGAGCGGATATAAAGACCATTTAGCCATAATAACTTTTTCTCATCGAAGATTGCGGAATTTGGTAAGACATTTTTTAGGTCAAACTTGCTTATTGCGGTATTAATATCAAATTGTTCAACATCATTACCTGGAGACCATCCAAGTAAACATAGATAATTAAACATGGCATTACTTAAAATACCTTTGTTTCTAAAAGCTTCTACTGAGGTGTCACCGTGCCTTTTACTTAGTTTTTTTCCATCAGGACCAAACAATAAAGGAAGGTGACAAAAATCAGGTAATGCAGCATCAATTGATTTCATTAGCATAATGTGTTTAGGAGTTGAAGAAAGTATGTCTTCACCCCTAGCAATTATTGTTATTCCATAATCTACATCATCAACAGTTGATGCTAGATGATATGTTGGAGATTTGTCAGAACGTAAAATAACAAAATCTTCAACATCTGAAAGATTAAATGACATTTCGCCTCTAATGTAATCATTGAATTCTATTGAGCCATCATTGGGTACTTTAAACCTTATTGCACCATCATCTTCATAAGCTAAATTTTTACTTAAAAGATTTTCTGCAACTTCCCGATATCGGTCAAATCTTGATGATTGTTTATAAGTATCATTAGAATCACCTACTTCAATTCCTTCATCCCAATGCAAACCAAGCCATTTTAAATTGTCAGTTATATCTTTTTGATATTCGCTAGTACTTCTCTCTGTGTCTGTGTCATCAATTCGTACAAGAAAAGTACCATTATTTGCTTTTGCGTATAACCAATTAAATAGAGCTGTTCTTGCATTTCCAATATGTAACTGTCCTGTCGGTGATGGTGCAATTCTTAATTTCATCTACTTAATAGTATTGATTAAAGTTCCTATTGTCTCAATTTCAATTTTAATTTCATCGCCAGGTCCAACTTTAGATACACCTTCTGGAGTGCCTGTAAGAATAACATCACCAGGCAGTAGTGTCATGATTGAGGAAACAAAACATAAAATATCTCTAATACTAAAAATCATATCTCTGGTATTTCCATCTTGTTTCAGTTCATTATTAACAAAACACTTGATCGCCAATTCTGGGTTTTTTTCAAAATTTGTTTGAATAACTGGGCCTAACGGACAAAAAGTATCAAAACTTTTTGCTCGTGTAAAGTTACCATTAAAAGTCCCATCTTGACCCTGAAGCACTCTTTCAGACAAATCGTTAGCTATTGTATAACCAAGTACATGCTCCATCCAGTTTTCATGATTTAGATTTTTACTGAGCTTCCCAATAACAACTGCTAATTCTGCTTCATGGTCAACATGTTGGGCAATCTTTGGATAAATTATATTTTCACCAGTACCAATTACTGAAGTTGAAGGTTTATTGAAAAATACTGGATTATCTGGGGCTGTGTAGTCCTGGACTCCAAGCTCAACAGCATGTTTTTCATAGTTTTTAGCTACTGCGGTTACCTTACTTGGTAGAACTGGAGCAAGAAGTTGTATCTCTTCAAGAGAATACTTCTCTTCAGTTGGTTCCCAGATGACTAAAGGTGAACCTTCATATCTTAAAACTTCACCATCAAGTAATTCACCGTAAAATATTTCGCCTTCAAATTTAGCTCTTACAATCTTCATTACACAAGTGTATAACTGTTAATTTTTTTCTTCTTGATTAGCATCAAATAATTTGGAGAGATGTAATCCCTGGATGCTTTCTGAACTACATTTTTTTAAAGTTTCTGTATCTAAAACTCCAATATCAGAATCTGTAATTTTTAAAATTTCTATTACTTTTATTACATCACTTTTTGTAGGAGCTCTGCCAACCTTGGAAGCCTGAAAGATTACTAAATTAGTTACAACTTTTGTTATCAACTTATGTTTATGATTATTTTTCCACATAGCAGTAAATGGTTTTATAAGTTTTAAAGCATAACCGCTATCTGGGCTAGGAATTGAAAATACTTCTTCATTTGGAGACTTCAATGGCTTGCGTGGATAATCTTTTCCTTGACTTCTTGGAACTGGAAGATCAGAATTTTCTAAATTCTTTTTTGATTCAATTTGTATATTTGGCTGTTGACTCATTTAACTAAAGTAAGATAATGTAAAAAGTCTTCATTCTCTCCATTAACAATCTCTAAATATTTTTGTCTAATATTACCTGTAATTTCTCCAGGTTTACCATTTGCAATATCTTGACTATCTATTGAAACAACTCCAACAACTTCAGTAGCGGTGCCTGTAAAAAATAATTCATCTGCATCTTTTAATTGTTCTTCGTTTATATTTGTTTCCTCAGTTTCTAAACCAAGATTACTTGCAATTTCTATTACAGTTTTTCTTGTAATACCTCCTAGAGCTCCCGTTTCAATAGGCGGTGTATAAACTTTTTCATTTTTTATTAAAAATAAATTTTGTCCACTCCCCTCAGCAACTACATCGTTGTCGCCAAGCATTATTGCATCATCATAGCCCTTTTCAACTGCATCAACTTTAGCTAGTGTAGAATTCATATAACCTCCTACCCCTTTAGCTGTTGGTTTAAAACTTTGTGGACTAATTCTTTTCCATTTAGATATGCATACCCTTACACCTTGGTTTCCTGCATCATCTCCTAAATATGCTCCCCAATTCCAAGCTGCGACAGAAACATAAACTGGAACACTTTTTGGCAATAGTCCCATCTCTCCCTCTCCAAAAAACACCAAAGGTCTTATGTATGCTGAAGATAAATTATTCAAATGAACTGAATCCTTTATTGCACTTCTGATAATTTCTTTGTCATATGGTATTTTTAAATTATATGCTTCAGCCGAATCAAACAATCTATTAACATGATCTGGCAATCTAAAAATTGTTGTACCAATTTTTGAATCTCTTGCTCTTATACCTTCAAAAACTCCAGTTCCATAATGTAGAGTGTGGGACATTACACTTACGTTTGCATCCTCCCAATTAACAAATTCACCATTTAGCCATATAAGATTTGATTTTTCCATTATTAATAACAAATACTACACCTTTTTGTAGATCAAGCCATAAAAAATACTATTATTCAAATGTGAAGATATTTCTAGCTTCGGGTTTCGGTGTAGGACTTTTTTGGAAAACATATTTTGATGATAAAAAAGGAGGTGGCACACTAGCTTCTTTTTTATTTGCTGTTGTTACATATATTTTCAATTTAAATGTTCTTGAATTATCAATTTTATTTATCGTGTTAGTAATTATTTATCTTGTATCAGTTGATGATAATGAAGCAAGCGAAGATCCTAGCTGGATAACATTAGATGAAATAGTAGGAATGAGTCTTGTTACAGTAGCATCTCCATCAAGATTATTACCTCTGTTAGCAGGATTTTTAGTTTTTCGATTAAGCGATATTATGAAACAACCAAAATTTGTTAAAGAGCTCGAAAATTACCCCGGTAAGCTTGGTGTTCTTTATGATGATTTGGGTGCTGGTTTAATGGGGTTATTGTCTGCAACAATCGTTAATCAGATTATAAATTTAACTCTTTAGATAGTATTTCTTTTGCCATTCCTGGATTGATACTTCCACCTGAGCTTTTAATTATTTGACCAACCATAAAACCTACTAACTTATCTTCTCCATTTTTTATTCTTTCAACAATATCTTGATTGTTATCAATAATTTCGTTTACTATTTTTGAAATAGCAACTTCGTCATTTTCTTGATATAAATCAAGTCTTTTTGCTATCTCATCAGGAGTTGTATCCATTTGGATTAATTCCTCCAAAATTACTTTTCCTGAAGTGAATGAAATTTTATTTTCATCAATTAATTTAATAACGTCTGATAAGAAATTTGGCGAAAACCAATTTGGTAGCGATTTAATCTCTAATTTACGCATCTGTCCCTGCAATTCCCCGGTAATCCAATTGAATGATGCTTTAGAGTCTTTAGTATTGTTAAATACTTCAAAATAAAGTTCGAAAATCCACTTTTCGCTTTTACTTAAAACATTTGAATCTGAAAGACCAAGACCGGTTTCCGTAAGCTTATTTCTATTTTCATGAGGTAATGATGGGAGATTTTCTTTTATTTGATTTATAAATTCATCGGGTAAAACCATATTAGGAATGTCAGGATCAGAAAAATAACGATAATCTGCACTGCCTTCTTTTGATCTCATTGAAGTTGTAGTTTCTTTACTTTCATCCCAATGTCTTGTTTCTTGAATTATTATGTCACCATTTTCCAAAGCTGATGACTGTCTTTTGATTTCAAAATCTATAGCTCTTTCAAGAGAACGAAGTGAATTCATATTTTTAATTTCAACCTTTGTACCTAATTCATTACTTTCTGATGGCGCAACAGAAATATTTGCATCAAATCTTAAATTGCCTTTTTCTAGTTTTCCTTCTGATATTTCTAACTCAATTGCAAGTTGTCTTAATTCTTCAATGTATGCAACTGCCTCTTTGGAGGATTTGATTACAGGCTTTGTGACAATTTCTACAAGAGGAATACCTGATCTATTGAAATCTAGAGAAGTACTTGTAGCAGAATCAATCCTTCCAGAACCTTCATGTGAAGATTTTCCAGTATCTTCCTCCATATGAACTCTTTCAATTTCAACATAATCTTTTTCATTATCAATAACTATCTCTAAATTTCCATTTTCTCCTACTGGTAAATCAAACTGAGAAATTTGATAATTCTTTGGTAAATCAGGATAAAAATAATTTTTTCTATGAAACATTCCTTTTTTAGTTATTGAACATCCAGTTGCTAATGCAAGTAAGGTAATGTAACGTATAGCTTTTTCATTTGGAACAGGTAAAGCTCCTGGTAAACCAAGACAAGTTGGACATAAGTTAACATTTGGTTCTTCGGTATCAACTACTCTGCATCTACAAAACATTTTTGTATTCGTATTAAGTTCGATATGCGTTTCAATTCCAATAGTTGGTTTTAAATTCATTATTTTGACCAACCCTCCGGAGTGCTATAAAATTCAAGTTCCTTTTCTAACATTTCGGAAAAATCTAATAATGAATTATCTGTCAAAGGCTTACTCATTATCTGAACGCCTAGGGGTAGATTGTTACTACTAAGACCAGTTGGAATACTTATAGCTGGTAGGCCAGCCAGATTTGCAGGAATGGTGCATAAATCAGACATATACATTTCCAGTGGATTGTTTGTTTTTTCTCCTGCCTTGAATGCCTCAGTTGGTGTAGTTGGTGATATTAAATAATCGCATTCTTTAAAAATAGTTGAGAATTCATCTACCATTTTTTTTCTTGCACGAAGAGCCTTACCATAATATTCGTCATAATAGCCTGCAGATAATGCGTAAGTGCCTAGTAGGATTCTACGTTTTACTTCATTTCCAAAACCCTCAGCTCTTGTGTTTTCCATCATTTCGTAACTTGTTTTTCCATCAACCCTTAATCCATATCTAACGCCATCAAATCTTGCTAAATTTGCAGAACATTCTGCTGGAGCAATTAAATAATAAATGCTTATTGATAGTTTGATTAACGGTAAAGAAACCTCCTTTATGTTGTATCCTTTTAGTTTGAGAATATCTATGACTTTTTCAACTTCCTTTTTAGATTCCTCAGAAATTCCATCCTCCATAAGTTCCTTAACAATCCCAATTGTTGCATTTTTTTCAAATGGTAATTCAATTTGCTCATCATTTATCGATGTAGAGTCTAAACTATCATGACCTGAAATTGCAGAATAGACAATTCTCGCATCATCAACACTTTTTGAAATAGGGCCAATTTGGTCCAAAGACGAAGCAAATGCAACCAAGCCATATCTAGAAACCGAACCATATGTTGGCTTAAAACCAACAAGACCACAAAAAGATGCTGGTTGTCTAATCGAGCCTCCTGTATCACTTCCTAGAGCTGCGATAGATGACCTTGAAGCAACAGACGCTGCAGAACCTCCTGATGATCCACCTGGAACATAATCAGTATTCCATGGGTTTCTTGTAAGACCGAATGCTGAGTTCTCAGTAGAAGAGCCCATCGCAAATTCATCTAAATTAGTTTTTCCAGTATAAATTGTTTGTTCAGTATCTAATTTTGAGATTACAGTTGCGTTATACGGAGATACAAAATTTGAAAGCATCTTTGAAGAACAAGTAGTTTTTTCATCTTTAATATTGATATTATCTTTTATTGCTAAAGGTATTCCATCTAATAATCCAACATTTTCAGATTTGGAAAATCTTTCATCAGATTTTTTTGCCTTAACAAGATTAGTTTCTTCAAAAAGACTTAGGTGAGCATGTAAAGCAGCTTCTGAACTTGCTGAACGATTGAATATCTCGGAGTAAAGTTCTGAAGGTTTGGTTTTTTTAGTAATGAAAAGTTTATTAAGTTCACGAATTGATAAATTTAACAGTTCCATGATTATTCCAGTGAAGGTGGGACTATAAACTTACCATCTGAAACTTTGGGAGCGTTGCTCATTGCTTCGTCATGAGTTAAAGAAGGTTTTTCAGTATCGTCGTCTAATGCTAATACTTTCTCGAGTGGATGAATATAAACGTCCTCTATATTCGTATCAAGCTCTAAATCGCTAAGTGCTTGAACATGTTCAATAATTACACTTAAATCATTGCTAAGTTTTTCTTTTTCATCGTCACTTAAAGATATTGATGCTAGTTTTGCAATATTTGTAATATCAAATTTTTTGCTCACTACAATCTCCTTAAAAAATTCATAAGTAATTCATATGATTCTAATAGTTGTTTCTTACTAACATGCTCATCAGCAGTATGAGCAAGAAGTGGGTCTCCAGGACCAAAATTTACTGAAGCAATTCCATGACTGTAAAATCTTGCGATATCTGTCCATGCTTGTTTTGGATTGGGAGATAAACCTGTAGAGGATATAAAATTTTTAATATTTGAATTCTCTATATTCGGCATTGCACCTTCCGAGCTTGATGTAATTTCAATTTCACCGAATTCAGAAAACATGTTGTTAATAAAATTTTGAGCATCATCGTTTGTCATTTCTGGAGAAAACCTAAAATTAATATTCAATATTGCTTCGTCTGGAATAACATTGTTGGCTATTCCTGAAGAAACTTTTGTGATTGATAAAACTTGTTTGAACTCTAGTCCCTCAATATCAAGTAAAGTTACCTCATTATCTGATACTTTTTTTGATATATCTCCAATTTTATAAATTGGATTTTCTCCAACCCACGGTCTTGCAGAATGTGCAGCTATACCTTTTAATTTTATATTTGCATTTAGTGTTCCAAGACATCCAAGTTCAATCTCGCAATTTGTAGGCTCTAAAATTATTGAGAATTCTAAATTTTTGTTACTTAAAATTGTCGGCATTAAATCTCCTAAACCATTCATTTCGTAAGGTCCCTCTTCAGCTGTGTAGAATACACCTATTATGTCTTGATTCTCTTCAACTAATGAATGCAGAATTATAGATATCCCTCCTTTCATATCAACAGATCCCCTGCCAGGAATTAAATCTATATCATCAAATTTTAATTTTTGAGTTTTAGACAATGGGACTGTGTCAACGTGCCCTACCAAAGCTATTTTTTGTGAAGAATTTTTAGGGATTGCAATGATTCCACCATCATTTCTTATGAGCTCGCCAGAAAAATTATTTTTTGATAGAAATTCTTCAATAAAATCTAAAATTAATATTTCATCTCCTGTGACTGAGCTAATGTTTATTAATTTTTGAAGTGTAGTGTCAACGCTCAAACTTCAACCCCAAATGTGCGAAGTGCGTCATTCAAAGAAGTTTTCTCATCAGTTGACTCTTTTCTTGTGCCAATTATTAATGCACATGGTGTATTAAAAACTCCACTAGGAAATTTTTTTGGTCTTGAACCTGGTATGACTACAGTATTTTCAGGAACCTCTCCTTTAATTTCAATAGGTTCAGGCCCAGTAACATCAATAATTGGAGTGGTTCCAGTAATAGTTACATTAGCACCAATGACCGCTCCTTTTTTAACTCTGACTCCCTCAACAATAATTGACCTCGAACCAATAAAAGCATTGTCTTCGATAATTACAGGCATAGCTCCTGGTGGCTCTAGAACTCCCCCAATACCAACTCCACCAGATAAATGAACATTGCGGCCAATCTGAGCACAAGATCCAACTGTTGCCCATGTATCGACCATAGTTCCTGAACCAACATAAGCGCCGATATTCACAAATCCAGGCATTACAACAACACCTGGTTCACAAAATGCACCATATCGAACTACTCCTGGTGGTACAACTCTAATACCTAAATCTTTGTAATTCTTTTTTGGTTCTAATTTATCGTAATAAATCAAGTCATTGGCACTTATTTCTTTTAAATTTCTTATTGAAAAAAATAATAAGATTGCATCTCTTACCCACTCATTTAAAGACCACTCTCCATTTTCGTTATTTACAACTCGAATATTTCCATTATCTAATTCTTTAATTGCTGTTTCTATGTTTAGAACATCATTATCTGATAAGTCATCTAAATTAATTTTTTCAATATTTTCTTGTAAATTTTTGTATTTCACTTTGGTCTCTTTTTATTTCCTCGATAGTATTTTAATGTATGACTAAGAACACTTATAGATTTATTATTCTTTTATTAACAGCATTGCTATTCCTTGTTATTTGGTGGGGTGTTTCATTTTCACAAAATAACAACGAGGAAATAGAACTTCCTAGTGCTCTTGAAAACATATATCCGCTACCTTATGACCAAGTTCCTCAACAAGTTTCACTAGAGATTGATTTTCCTGTCGGTTATGAATTAACTTTAATTGTTGATAATTACATTATTCCTAAAGAAGAAATTCAATATGTTGAGGCTACCGGTGTTTATATTTGGAAACCTGGTCCTAACAAAGCCTTTGAAACATGGGGTCCCGGAAAACATAATGTTCGAATTATTTGGGATACTATTACTGGTTTACCTGACTACGGTGAATTTGAATGGGAATTTACTACTTATTAATTAATTCCTCAAAATCTTTTTCACTTATTGTTTTAACTTTTAGATTTTCAGCTTTTTTATATTTAGATCCAGGATTTTCACCAAATACTAAATAATCTGTATTTTTTGAAACTGAAGTTGTTACGATTCCACCAAAATCTTCAATTATTTTTGTTGCATTCTGTCGAGAATAATTAGATAACGTACCAGTCAATACAAATGTTTTTCCACTTAATTTTCCAATATTTTGATTAATCTTTTTAGAAACACTAAAACCTATATCTTCTAAATTTTTAATTAATAATTGATTTGTTTTTTTTGAATACCATTCATTTAAAGAATTGGAAACGCTTTCAGAAATTCCATGAATATTATTAATTTCTTTACTGGTGGCACTAAAAATATTTTTAATCGAACCAAAGGTATTGATTAGAAGTTTAGAAGTTTGTTTACCTACATACCTAATTCCAAGAGCTGATAATACTTTTTCTAAATCAGAATTTTTAGATTTTTCAATTGCATCCAATAAATTTTTAGTCTTTTTTTCTTTCCACTGTGGTAAAGAAATAAGCTGTTCAAAAGTTAACGAATAAAAATCTTCGTAGTTCTCTACAAGTTGATTCGAAATTAGTGTCTCGACAGTTTCTCTCCCCAAACCTTCAATGTCAAGACCAGATTTTGATCCAAAGTAAATTAACATTTCCTTTTTAGAAATTTTACAATCGTAACCACCTGAACACCTTGGTACTTTTTCATCTTTTACATACTCGATATCAAAATCACCACATGGACATCTCTTACCAAGAGACCACTCAATCTCACTCCCACTTCTTCTCTCTGGTATAGATGCAACAACTTCAGGTATTACATCTCCAGCACGTCTTACAATAACATAATCATTTATTCTTAAATCTTTTCTACTTATTTCATCTGGATTATGTAAAGTTGCAAATGAAACAAGTGCGCCCCCTACATTAATTGGATCAAGGACTGCAACAGGAGTTACTGCGCCAGTTCTTCCAACTTGTAATTTGATATCTATCAATTTAGTTGTTTGCTCTTCAGCGGAAAATTTATAAGCTAACGCCCATCTCGGAGCTTTGGATGTATAACCTAAATTATCTTGAACTAAAGTAGAGTTTACTTTTAATACCGCACCATCAATTTGATATTCATAGTCATTTCTATCCTCATCTATTTCCTTTAATAACTTATTAATTTCGTCAATATTGTTTGCAATTTTTACATTATTTACATTAAAACCCATTGAGTCTATCAACTTAATTTGATCGTGATAATTATCAACAGTTGATCCATCATGTTCAATTATTTGATAGGCTAATAGTCTCAAATCTCTTTTTGAAGTTATTTCTGAGTCTTTCTGCCTTAAAGAACCTGCTGCTGCATTTCTAGAATTTATAAATTCAGATATTCCCTCTGAGCGAATATTTTTGATAGTTTCTTTTTCACCCTCAGATAATTGAGATTTTTCTTTACTTGTTAATTTATCCAAAGTTTCTTTGTCTTTTCTTTTTTGTTTATTTAATTCTTCAAAACTTTTTTTAGGCATAAATATTTCGCCTCTAATCTCAATCTCTCCTTTTAAACTTTTTGAAAGTAGTAAAGGTATATTTTTAATAGTTTTAATGTTATGTGTTACATCTTCTCCTACTATGCCATCTCCTCTTGTGAGGCCACGTACTAAAAATCCATCATTGTAAAAAAGAGAAATTGCAAGGCCATCAATTTTTGGCTCGACAGAAATTGGAAATATACTTAAATCTGTTATTTTTTCAATTTTTTCTATCCACTTATTTACGTCTTCAATATTTTCAGAGTTATCAAGACTATACATTCTTTGTTTATGGGCTACCGCCTGGAACGCTGTATCTGGTGTACCTGTGACTCTTTGAGTCGGTGAGTAAGCAAAAATTAAATTAGGATTTTTATTTTCAATTTCCTTAAGTTCATTAAATAATTTATCATATTCGCCATCAGACATTTCAGGAGAATTTAATACGTAATATGCATGTTCTGCTTTGAGGAGTTTATTAATTAATTTGTTTACGTACTCTTCATTCATTTATATTTTCCAATATTTTAGATGATATCCTGCCTCCGCCAATTAATTTGGTGTCATTGTAAATAACTCCAAATTGTCCTGGAGCAACACCTAATGTAAGTTCATGAAGTTCGATCTCAAATATAGAATCATCGATTTTTTTTAACTTGCATGGAATGTCATGTGAGTTATATCTAGTTTGAATTGAGAGATTTTCATATTCTTCACCATTTACGAAAGAAACATCTTCAATAATAAATTTCTTTGTGGTGAGATCAGCCTTTGAACCTATAAAAACTTTATTATTTTCAACATCAATTTTTGTTACATATTTTGCTTGGCCTTGACCACCCGGAATTCCCTTACGTTGACCAACTGTAAATTGATGTACACCTTCATGAGTTCCAATTACATTGTTGTTCTTATCGACTATATTTCCACCTGATGAAAAATCAATTCGACTGCTTACAAAATTTCTGTAATCTTTTTTTCCTACAAAACATATGTCTTGGCTATCTTTTTTAAATGCAGTTTTCAGACCAAGTGAAGCAGCTATTTGTCTTACTTCAGGTTTTGAAATAGTTCCTAATGGAAAGTCTATTTTAGAAAGAATATCCCCGGTAAGCATATGTAAAACATATGATTGATCTTTTTCTAAATAATCTGCTTTGTGAAGTTCAAAAGTATCATCATTTGAAACTATTTTTGCATAATGACCAGTAGCAACTTTTTCACAGTTGAGTTTTTTTGCCTGATCAATAAAATGATCAAACTTAACAGATCTATTACATTCAACACAAGGATTTGGTGTAAGACCTTGAGAATACATATCAACAAAATTATCGATTACATTTTCAGAAAATGATTTAGTGTAATCTAAAACATAATAAGGAATATCAAGTTTTGCAGCTACTTTTCTAGCGTCCTCTGAATCAGCAGCCGTACAGCATCCAGTCTCTGGCATTTCACCATTCGGTCCTTCCCATAATTTCATAGTCACACCAATGACATCATGGCCTTGAGATTTTAATAAGCCAGCGACTACTGAGGAATCTACTCCTCCACTCATTGCTACTAAAATTCTCATAATATTTCCCTTACTGTATTTATTACAATTTCTGATGCATGCTTCCCATCACCTTTTATGGTATTCCAGCCAAAACTAAAACGTAAATGACTGTTTATGTCAACATCCGGAACATTCATAGCAACTAATACATGAGAAGGCTTTTGAGCACCACTAGCACAAGCAGATCCTCTTGAGACACCTAGTCCTTTCAAATCAAGTGCCACCATTAAAGTCTCTGAATTAACATTCTTGAATTGTATATTTGAAATATGACATAATCGATTAATCTTTTCTCCAACAATCTTTGCTTCCAATGCATTTTTTATTTCACTTTCAAAAATTTGTCTCTCTTGTAATATTTTTTTCTTTTCAGATTCAAAATTATCTTGATGTTCCTTCAAGGCAGCAGCAAGTCCAGCTACTCCAGAAACATTTACTGTTCCAGCCCTTTTTTCTAATTCTTGTTTTCCTCCGTGAAAATAATTTGGGAGTTTATATTTTGAACTTAAAAACATAATTCCAATTCCTTTTGGTCCCCCTATTTTATGTCCTGAAACTGCTGCACTATCAATTCCTAACTTATGAAAATCTAGTTTTTCAGATGAAACTGCTTGAACTACATCAGAGTGAAATAAAATTTCTGAATTTTTGGATTTTACTTCTTTAGCTAATTTTTCTATTTGCTGTACAACTCCTGTCTCATTATTTGCATACATTAAAGAGGCAACTGATGTATTGTCATTGCAATTATCTAAAAAATCTTCGATGTCTACCTGACCATCTTTATTGCAATTAGCAAAGCTTACTTCATGACCTTGGTTTTCGAGCCACTCAGCTGATGCTAATACAGCTTCATGTTCAATTTTTGAAGTTACTAAATTTTGATTTTTTTTAGTATCAATAAAAGGTGCTTTTATTACCCAGTTGTCCGCTTCTGTACCTCCACTTGTAAATGTAATTTCACTTGGAGCTGCACCAAAATAGCTTGCTATGAAATCTCTTGATTCCTCAAGTAAGTTTTTTGCTCTTCTTGACAACTCATGTCCACCTGCAGAATTTGCGAAAGCAAATTCTTCTGCATTTTTAAATGCTTCAAAAGCACTGTCACGCATTGGCGTCGTAGCCGCATGGTCCAAATAAAGATAATCATTTCTTTTCATATATATATTTATTTTACTTATGAACTAATATTGTTTAACAAGCAATGAGTAAAAGAATAGAAACTTCAATTATTATTGATAAACCACTAGATATAGTTTGGCAAGAAGTAAAAGTCATGGAAAACCATGTAAATTGGATGGAAGATGCCATAAAAATAGATATTCTTTCAGAAAACAATTCAGGAATTAATACAAAAATGAATGTCTTAACTAAAGTAGGCCCAATAAAATTAGTTGATACTATCACTGTTATTGAATGGAAAGAGAAGGAATCAATTGGAGTTATTCATCAAGGTATTGTTACAGGAATAGGCATTTTCTATCTTAATGAATTAAACGATTCTCAAACAGAATTTAAATGGGAAGAAACTTTAAAATTTCCTATTTATCTAGGGGGTGTCATCGGAGAGTTTTTTGGTGCTTTTGTTTTAAAATACATTTGGAAAAAAAATCTTAAAAATTTGAAAGAAATAATCGAATGAAAAAAATAAGTTTTTTGGTTTTATTTACTTTATTATTTTCATTCTGTAGTTCAACAAATACGGAAGCCGTTGATGAAGAACCAGAAAGTGGCGACCAAATTATATTTACAAAAGGTTTAGGAAAATCTACATCTGAATATGTATCGAATTGGAATAAATTAATTTCAGAAATTGCAAATGATGAAGATACCGTTTTATATTTTTCTATCAATCCTGATGAAGTAAGGTGGGCCAGTCCTGAACAGACAGTTCTTTTTTATCAGTTTGGTAAATTAGAAGAAACACCGGTATCATTTGCTATAAATTTAATAGTCGAAGCTGATATCGTTACAAGTGTTGAGTTCTTTTCACCAGTTGTAAGTGATGAGACTGCATCACAAAGAACAAAATTATTTTTTTTAATTCTTATTGCAATGGCTGATGACACATTAGATAAAGAAGGAAGAGAATCAGTACTAAGTAAATTGGGTTTGTATGATGAAGTTTCTACGCCTGATCAATTAGGTGGAAGTTTGACTTTGAATAAAATTCAATATGTTATTGAACCCTTGGTTGACAAAGGATTATTGATAGGTCTTAATTTTTATACCAGTCAAATCGATTAATTAGGTTGCTATAACCTCAACAACTCCTGGTACTTTATCTTTAAGAATTCTTTCAATTCCACTTTTTAGAGTAGCAATTGACAATGGACAGCCTTGACATGCTCCAAGCATTTCAATATTTACAACACCGTCATTTACTGAAGAAAGCTTAATATCGCCTCCATCGGCTTGAACAGCGGGCCTTATATACTCTATCGTATCATTCAAAACTTCCATATCTATTTCAGAATTTGGGTCTCTATCTTTAACTTCTGGAAACTCTAAATTTGTCATAACCTAATTATATTCAATTTCACTACCAATAGAACTCAGTAGAGAGACAATATTTTCATATCCTCTTTCAATATGGTCTACTCCTGATATAGTTGACTCACCATCTGCTTGTAAAGCTGCGATTACAAGGCTTGCTCCAGTTCTAATATCCGTAGAGTGGACCGGTGCACCAGATAGTTTTTCCACACCTTTTATCATCGCATGTTGCCAACCTATTTGTATATCAGCACCCATTCTTTGTACTTCAGGAATCCACTGAAAGCGTTGATCATAAACATTTTCAGTAATAATCGATGTTCCATCTGCTTTTAATAGTAAAGATCCAAAAATTGGCTGCAAATCAGTAGCAATCCCAGGAAATGGAAGTGTTGAAATATCTATTGGAGAAAGCTTTTTTGGTGATTCAACCTCAATGTAATCATCACCAGTTTTAAATTTGGCTCCAATCTCAGCAAATTTTTTGATTTCCATTGGTAGATGATGTGGATTGATTCCACTTATTTTGCCGTGTCCATATGTTGATAAGAATGCTGCAATGTATGTTCCCGCAACTATACGATCACCAATTACTTTATGATTTGTACTATTTAATGAATCTACTCCATTAATCACAATTTCACTAGTTCCTTCACCTGTTATATCGGCACCCATATTTTTTAACATAGTTATGAGATCTACTACTTCAGGTTCCCTTGCAGCGTTTTCAATAACAGTTGTTCCCTCCGCAAGTACTGCAGCTAAAAGAGTATTTTCAGTGGCTCCAACAGATGCATATGGTAAATTAATTTCAACACCTTTTAAACCGTCAGTTTTACCAATTAGAACTCCATGATCTAATTCAAATGTCGCTCCCATTTTTTCAAGTGCCTCAATATGCATCTTTACAGGCCTTGGTCCAAGTTGATCACCTCCTGGAAAAGCAATTTTTGCTTCTCCTTTCCTAGCAAGCAATGGGCCAAGTACAATAATTGATGCTCTCATTTTTTGTACAATTTTATATGGTGCTTCAACAGAAATATCTTTAGGTGAAACTATCTCAAGGGTTTTACCCTCCAAGCTTGAAGTAATACCTAATACACTCAGTACATCTTGCATATAAAATACATCAGCAATATTAGGAACGTTTTCAATTTTGTATTTGCCTTCACAAAGTATTGGAAGAATCATTTGCTTAAGGACTGCATTCTTTGCACCAGAAATTTCTACTTCTCCAATTAATTGATTGTTACCTTTTATTTGAATACTTTTTTCCACTAACATTGATACTACTAATTTAACAACTGTAATGATTAACTATGTTTGATTCACTTGAGATAATAAAAGAAAATAGTCACGAAGAAGTGTCTTTAAAATTGCATGAGTTGATTGCAGAGTTTTTAAAAGATAATAAGGAGTTCAATCTTGGTTTATCCGGGGGTAGTACACCGAAATTTTTCTATCAAACCTTTGCTGAATCCTTTAAAGAAAATAGTGAAATTTCATTATGGACTATAGATGACAGACATGCTCCACTTAATAGTGAAATTTCTAATCAAAGAATGATTAATGCAATATTTAGTCAAACAAAAATGAACATTTTAGAATTACAATTTAATGAAGATCCAAACACATCTGCAGAGGAATATTCAAAATTAATATTATCAAAAATTCAAAAGTTTAACATTGCGATTTTGGGAGTCGGAAATGATGGCCATATAGCTTCTTTATTTCCTAACACAAGTGCAATGAACGATAAGTCAATTGGATTTGTAGCCAACGAAGTAAATATATTGAGCAAATGGAGAATTACATCAACCTTTCAATTACTTTCAGAAATTGAGAATATATATCTATTAGTTACTAGTGAAAAAAAATCTGATATTTTGAAAAAAATTGGAAAAGATAACGGATTACCAGTAAATCAATTAATTAAAAATCGAAAAAAAACTACGCTTCTTACAGACCAAAAAATATAAATTCAATATAATTAAGTCAGAGTCGCCTTTGTGTCAGTTTGAACCACTACACTAATCCTTCTACCCTGTTGGATGGTGACTCTATTGTTTTTTAAGGATTTTTAATTGAAAATTATAAATTATCTTCAAATGCTTTTAACCTCAGCACTCTGGGGTTCCTCTTTTTTAATGATGAAATATGCATTAATTGATTTAAACCCTTTTCAGATTTCTTTCTACAGGATTCTTATTGGTATGATTTTTATAAATGTTATTTTTATTAAGAAGACTCCTTTTCCCAAAAAAAACCATAAAAATTTAGCACTGATTGGAATGCTATGGATGGCTCTCCCCTTTTATTTATTTGCAAAAGCTGAAGAAACTATTTCCTCTAGCTTAGCTGGTTTAATAAACGGCTCTACTCCAATATTTGTTGGATTAATTGCTGTCTTGATTTACAAAGAAAATATAACAAAAATGCAAAAGTTTTATTTGGGTCTTGGATTTGTTGGAATTTATCTTGTTTCTTTTGGATTAAGTAATTTTTTAAATGATTTAAACATTGGTGCGTTGTTAGCTTTAATTGCTTCAATTAGTTATGGGTTTGCAGCAAATATAGTTCAGCCATTGATTAAGGATTTTGGAGCGATTCCGACATTAAAGATTTCATTAAGATATGCAACACTGTTTTCATTAATTATGCTCCTACCTAATTCAAACATGTCATTACCAAGTATTTCTGACTCATTATTCCCTATCTTGTTGTTAGGTGTTGGTAGTAGCGGTATTGCTTTTGTATCATTTTATAGTTTAATCAATGATGTTGGGGTAGTAGCAGGATCAATAACTGTTTACATTATTCCAATTTTTTCAACCATTTTTGGATTTGTTTTTCTGAACGAATACACAAACAATATCCAACTTATCGGTATCGTGATTGTTATAATTTCTGCTTATAGGTTTTCAAAAATTAAAAATTAATTTTTGGTTGAACAAAAAGTCCCTCTGAAACTGCAGCCAACTCTTCATTATCAAGATAGAGTTCAGCTTTATAAACTGATCCTTTTTCTGAAACTGAATCTCTCCATGCTTTAGCAGTAACGTATTTATAATTTGCTGTAACAGGTCTAATGTATTTTGCTGAAAAAGATTTTGTAACTACTCTTTCTCCCAAAAGCCAGCTTAAAGGGCCCATTGTTACATCCATATATGAATCAATAATCCCTCCTAATGTTGTCTCCATGGGATTAAAATATTTAGATTGGACTGGGAATTTACAAACTAAATACTCTTCATCTTTATTAAAATCTATAAACTCTCCTTGAAGTTCAATGTATATTTTTGGTGTGGGTAATGAACCCCAAGTTTTATCTTCCATAACTTTTCTATTTTAATGAAATTAGCTACTTTGACATAATCAAAGTAGCTAATACAGGGTATGAATGATTTAATCTTAAATTCTTAGTAAGACAAATTTTATGTACCTTTTGGATGCCAAACAGTTTTGGTCTCTAAAAATGGAAGAATTGAAGAAATTCCATCTTCAGAAGGCATATTTATGATTCTTTTTACAGAAATTGAAGCATTTTCTTGAATTTTTTTTAAGATTTCATTAGGAATTATTTTACAAATTGAAACTAAATTAATCTCAACATGTTTACTAACATCTTCAAAAATTTTTTCAAACTGACCTGAAAGTATATTTAATGAACCCGGAGGAAAGTCAGAATTATTTATATCTTCAGCAAACTTAAGAGCAATAATTGATGATTCTTCTGAAAATGATATTACGGAACATCCAACTGTTAAAGGTTGAATGATGCTGTTTAATAAAGAAGTTAATGAATTCCTATCACTGTTTAAGGAAAAAACTACTCCAATTGGATTTTGATGTGAAATATTAAAGTATTCACCATTTACTGGGTTTAAATTTCCTGATACTTGTTCCCACTTGTCAGCTAAGCCTGCATACCAAACAATATTTTCGATTGCAGTTTCTACATCTTTTTTGGCCTGATTTTTTGTAATACCACCTAAAACTAAAAGATCAATATAGCTATCTTTATTACCTTCTATCATTTCAGATAGACGATATAAAATTTGAGTCTTTGTATAAGGGCTAATCTCACTCCACTTTGCAAATCCTACTTTTGAAGAAGTTACTGCATCTCTAATATCTTTTTTTGAGGTTAAAGGGACCTCAAAAGAATCGTTTTTTAAATTTAAAGTAAACGTTTTGCCTGACTCAGATCTGATATATTTACCCCCAACATAATTTTTATAAGTTTTTTTTATTTCAATCATGACTCTGCCCTCAAATAAGAGAGAAGACCTTGCCTACCGCCCTCTCTGCCAAATCCAGATTCTTTATAACCACCAAATGGAGATGCTGGATCAAACTTATTAAAAGTATTTGCCCAAACTACTCCTGCTTGAAGTCTGTCAGCGGTCCATAGTATTTTTGAGCCTTTCTCAGTCCATACTCCTGCAGATAGCCCATACTCAGTGTTGTTTGCTATCTCTATTGCCTCTTGCGGTGTTCTAAATGTTAGAGTTGTTAGTACAGGGCCAAAAATTTCTTCCCTTGCGATTGAATACGAAGGCTGGACATCTGTGAATAAAGTTGGTCTAAACCAAAATCCGTTACCAGGAAGTTCGCATTCAGTTTGAAAAATCTTTCCACCATCTGAAACTCCTTCGTTTACTAGTCCTTCTATCTTATTTAATTGCTCTTTTGAATTAATAGCACCAATATCTGTGTTTTTATCCAAAGGATTACCTACTCTTAGTGTTTGCATTCTTTTTTCTAATTTTGCAACAAATTCATCATGAATTGATTCTTGAAGCAATAACCTGCTTCCTGCACAACAAACATGTCCTTGATTAAAAAATATACCGTTAACAACACCTTCAATAGCTTGATCTATTGCTGCATCTTCATAAATAATATTTGCTGCTTTTCCTCCAAGCTCTAAAGTCAGACCTACATCTCGTCCTGCTAAAGATTTTTGAATTGATTTACCAACTTGAGTTGACCCTGTAAATGCAATTTTATTGATATCTTTATGGTTAACAAGTAACGAACCTGTAGTGCCATCTCCTGTAATAATATTTACAACACCATCTGGAATTCCAGCTTGTTCACAAAGCTCTGCAAATAATAAAGCTGTTAAAGATGTGGTTTCGGCAGGCTTTAAAACTACAGTATTACCAGTAGCTAAAGCAGGTGCAATCTTCCATGACAACATTAATAATGGAAAATTCCATGGAATAATTTGTCCAACAACACCATGTGGTTTTAAGCTTTTTGCACCCCAAGATAAATCAATCTTGTCAGCCCAGCCAGCAAAATAAAAAAAGTTTGCAGCTACCTGAGGTAAATCAAAATCCCTTGATTCTTTTATTGGTTTTCCACCATCCATTGATTCTAGAACCGCAAATTCACGTGATCTTTCTTGAATTAATCTAGCGAGTTTAAAAAGATATTTTGATCTCTCATGTGGAGATGTTCTAGACCATTTTTCAAAACCCATCTTTGCGGACTTAATGGCATTGTTTACATCTTTTTCATTTGAAATCACTATTTTAGAAAGAACCTCTTCAGTTGATGGAGAGATTGTATTTATGTATTTTTTACTATTTGGTTGTTGAAAATTTCCATTAACAAAATTTTGATATTTGTCTTTAATATTCACAATATCTTGTGACTCAACTGACTCTGAATATTCCCAATTTACCATTAAATTTAACCCCTAGGAAAATAATAACTAGCTTGATAAGCGCCTGTCTTAAGTTTTTTAATTTGTTTTAGTACATCATCTAAAAGACTTGACGCTCCAAATCTAAAAAGATTTGGTGTCAACCATTCATCTCCCATTTCCTCATTGATTAGTACTAAATACCTAATTGCATCTTTTGCATCTCTTATACCTCCAGCAACTTTAATTCCCGCAGAGAGACCTGTAAGATTTTTAAAATCTAAGACTGCTTTAGCCATTACATAGCAAGCTTGTCTAGATGAACCAACTGATAATTTTCCTGTCGACGTTTTGATAAAATCAGATCCAGCCGCTAAAGATATTAAGCTAGCTTTTCTAATATTTTCATAGGTTTTTAAATCCCCTACTTCAAGAATTGTTTTTAGATGTACATATCCACAAGCTTCTTTTAATGCAACTATTTCATCATAAACTCTTCTGTAGTCACCCTCTAAAAAAGCTTTCCTGTTAATAACAATATCTATTTCGTCAGCTCCAGACTCAATTGCATATTTTGTATCTAATAACTTAGATTCCATAGGAACTTGCCCACTGGGAAAATAAGATGATACTGCTGCAACTTTAACACCTGAATTTCCTACTTTTTCTTTTGCAATACTGACCAATGAAGGATAGACACATACTGCTGCTACATTTTTTATGTCAAGATCACTTGGATTAGGAGTTATTGCTTTTGCTACCATTTGTGATATCTTACCTTTAGTGTCTTCGCCTTCAAGTGTTGTAAGATCACACATTGAGACGATCATATTAAGTGCATCTAATTTTGACTCTTTTTTTATACTCCTAGTCGCTAAAGAATTAACTCTCTCATTTAATCCAACAGAATCAATTCTTGAATCAAATACGAGCTCTAAAATGTTTTCCCATTTTATACTTTGTGCTCCTGTTTTATTATTCATAATTTTATGGTAAATGATATAAGTTGTTTTTAGTAGTGGTAATTAATCTAATGCCTTGACATGCTCAGGTTTTTGTTTTACTTTACTCTCTGTTAGTTCAGCCAAACCTCCAAAAACAGCAAACATATTTGTCCAATTGTCTTGCTTTTCAAGTATATTGACTGCAACTTTTGAATTAGTTTTTTCAATATGGAGCTCTAAAATAGTCTTCAATTCCAAAATATCAATTTCATTTAATTTTCTATACTCAGGTGCTGCTTTAGATACATATTCTTTAAAGTTTTTCTGAATGCTTAAAACAATAGCTTTGCCGCCTGTCATTCCAGCACCAAAATTAAAACCTACTTTTCCTAAAATTATTAAAGTACCACCAGTCATGTATTCCGCACCATGGGCACTACAGCCCTCAACAACTCCAATCCCGCCACTGTTTCTGACTCCGAATCTTTGACCTACAGTACCTGCAACAAACAACTGCCCACCTGTTGCACCATACAAAATTGCATTTCCAGCAGCGTGATAGGCGCCCCGCATTTTCTTACCCTGTGGAATAATAGTTATACTTCCACCGCCCATTCCTTTACCAACATAATCATTTGCACTTCCAGTTAATTTAAGATTTATACCATCTCTAATAAATGCACCAAAACTTTGTCCAGCGGCACCGGAAAGATTAATATGTGTTGGATTTTTGATTATTTTATTTTGATATTTTTTGAGAGAAATTTCTCCTGATAATCTTGCACCAATACTTCTATCTTCATTTGCAATTGGGTACTGTAAAAACGAACTGCTTCCATTTTCTAATGATTTAATAACTTCTGTAGTTATCCTTCTTGATAACCTTCCTTCGCTATGTCTTACAAACCCTGGATGTTTTTCTTCTATTGAAAAATTCATTAACACTTTATGTAAACTTCTTGAAAGATCAATGTTTGAGATTTTCAAACCAACTAAGTCGGCCCTTCCTCTTAAATCATCAAGATTTTTTAAATTTAACTGATTTAAAAATCCTAATATATCATTTGCAATAAATTTAAATAATTGAACAACCTGTTCAGGAGCACCTGGAAATTTAGCTCTCAGACTTTCGTCTTGTGTTGCAATTCCAACTGGGCATGTATTCTCATGACACTGTCTAACCATTTTGCAACCTAAAGCTAATAAAGGTAATGTCCCAAATCCAAATCTATCAGCTCCCAAAATTGATCCTATGATGACATCTTTACCAGATCGCAATCCGCCATCAACTTCTAAAAGTACTTTCTGACGCATGTTGTTCTTTACCAAAGCCTGATGAGTTTCACTAAGTCCTAATTCCCAAGGTGAGCCAGCATGTTTAATACTTATCCATGGACTTGCACCTGTTCCACCATCACTTCCAGCGATTGTAATTATATCTGCACCAGCTTTTGCTACTCCAACTGCAATTGTTCCGACACCTGGTTCAGAAACTAACTTAACCGAAACCGGGCAGTCTGGATTAAAAGTTTTTAAATCATATATCAATTGTGCTAAATCTTCGATTGAATAGATATCATGATGTGGTGGAGGAGATATAAGAGTTACCCCCTCAACAGTATGTCTTAATTTAGCAATATGACCGTCGACTTTAAATCCAGGTAACTGACCACCCTCTCCTGGCTTTGAGCCTTGTGCCAATTTGATCTGATACTCTTCCGCAGATGCTAAATAGTCTGGTGTAACTCCAAATCTACCAGAAGCAATTTGCTTAATTTTAGAATTTTTATCAGTACCATATCGTTGCGGATCTTCTCCTCCTTCACCTGAACCAGATTTTCCGCCAATTCTATCCATTGCTTGAGCTAAAGCTTGATGTGCTTCTTCAGATAACGCGCCTAACGACATCGAGCTGACTGTAAACTTATTTAATATTTGACTTAATTTATTGTCATCAAATTGGTTGTTGTGTTTGAAAGAAACTGGCAAAGTAAATAAATCTCTCAACTGGACATCGGGCCGTTCTTCCAGAGTTGAGATATAATCTATCCAGTCCTCAACCTCACCAGATCTAACTGCTTTTTGTAACTTAAGAACTGTTTTAGGAGATGTGACATGAATTTCGGCATCTTTTTTATGTTTATAAAATCCACCAATATTTAAATTTTCAGTTTCATCACCATATATCTTAAGTTCATTATCAAAAAATTTAAAACCCAGTCCCTCTGTTCTAGTTTTTGTAAATCTAAAAATATTATCAACTATTTCATTATTTAAACCGATTACTTCATAAAGCTCTGATCCTCTATAAGATGAAATAGTACAGATACCCATCTTTGACATTATTTTTAACAATCCTTTATTTAATGCTTCTCTATAATTTTCTTGTGCTTCTTCGGGCGTAATATTTATATCTTTTGAACTTATTGATAATTGACGAACTCTTTCTAAAGCCAAATAAGGCCAGACAGCAGATGCACCATATGCAATGTGACAAGCTAAATCATGCGCATCTCTTATTTCTCCAGAAACAACAACTAGTGAAGCTTTTAATCTTATGCCTACATCAATAAGAAAATGATGAACCTTTGCTAAAGCCATCATCGAAGGAATTGCTATTTCCCCATCTTTAATAATTCGATCAGACAGGATAATTACAGATTTTTTATTTTCTAATATTTCCTTTGTAACATTTTCACATAGTTTGCTCAAAGCATTTTCCAAAGTTGTTTCATTTTTTTTATATGTTGTCGAAAATACTGATGTTTTATTTTTTAGAATTTTGTCATTAGTTAGAGATTTATAACTGCTCATACTTAAAATTGGGGATTCAAGAGTTATTAAATTTGCTTGCTGAGCGGTTTCCTTAAGTATAGAACCCCTCTTGCCTAGGTAAGTTTTTGTAGACATGACAAATCTCTCTCTTATTGGATCTATTGGAGGATTTGTTACCTGAGCAAACATCTGATGAAAGTAACGACTTAATCTTGGATTATTATTACTCATGACTGCCAATGACGTGTCATTGCCCATTGAACCAGTAGGAATATCACCTTTGAGCATTGGCAATAAAATTAATCTGTCTTCTTCAGATGTGTAGGAATAGTATTTTGATAACTTTTCAGAATCAATAGCAGTATCTTCTTTATCACTGTATTTTTGATCAATATTTAAAGGTCTCGAATTTACCCAATCTATATATGGGTTTTTTTCACTCAATTTTTGAATTACTTCACTTTCTTCTAGAAGCTCATCTGTTTCAAGTCTATATCTAATAGTTTGTCCTGGTTCAAGTTGTGCAGTTTTGTAGGCACCAGCTTCTACTGAGGGACATATACCGACTTCTGAAGCTGCAAGAACATATCTGTCTGAAATCATCCAACGCAAAGGCCTCAAACCGCTCCTGTCAAGACCAGCAATTATATCTCTACCATCAGATGCAACAATTGCTGCCGGACCATCCCACGGTTCAGTTAAAAATGCATGATATTGGTAAAATGCTTTTTCTTTACTAGTAAATCTTGGATTATTTTCCCATGCTGAAGGAATGAGCATTTCTTGAGAGTGTGCAAGTGTTCTTCCAGATCTTACAAGAAGTTCTAATGCATTATCTAACTGACCTGAATCCGATATGCCCTCGTCAATGAATGGTTTAATTTTTTCAATATCATCTTTCCAAAAAATAGATGATGCGTCTACTTCCCTTGCTTTCATCCACGAAAAGTTTGACTGTATTGTGTTTATTTCACCATTATGGGCAAGCATACGAAATGGTTGAGCTTTATCCCAGGTCGATGATGTATTGGTTGAAAATCTTTGGTGAAATATTCCAAATCTAGTCTTATAAAGAGGATTACGTAAATCCCAATAAAAATCAGCTGTTTGTGTTGCAGTAAATAAACCCTTATAAACAACTGTCTTAGAAGAACATGAGTTAATGTGAATATTTAAAAATTCAATCTCTTTAATTTTTTTTTCTAAAGTCTTTCTAAATATAAAAAGCTTTTTTTCAAACTCTTTAGATGTCTCATTTCCTGCACTAATAATTCCTTGATAAATTGCAGGTTTTGATTGTTTAGCAAGATCACCAAGAATTTCTTTGTCAGTTGGTACTTTTCTCCAATAAAGATGATGTATATTGTATTTCTTAAGTTCAGTATCTATAAGTTGTTTTGATGCATCCACATTTGTTGGATCAAAAAAGCATGAGATAATTCCAATTTTTGTTTTATCATCTAAGTCAATGTTTAATTCTTTTAATTCAGCTCGTATTAGTTCAAATGGAATCTCAGTAAGAACACCTGCTCCATCACCTGTACCATCAGCAAATTTAGCTCCACGATGGTCTAAATTAGCCAAACACTCTAAAACTTTTAAAACCATACCATGTGTGGGTGGGAGATTTCTGGATGCTATAAAACCTACACCACAGGAATCTTTTTCAGAGAAATCAAACATTGTTTAAGTATTTTAATTCATTTAAAGATTAAATTAAAGATGAAAATCAGCCAAACATTCGTAAGGGGGAAACCTAAAGAAATATGGCCGATTTTCAATATTTGTTATCTATTTTTTAAGAATAAAGTCTCCATAAGCGGCTGTCCCATGCTCAGAAGCATCTAAGCCGGCAATTTCCTCTTCTGGTGTTACTCTTAAACCAATTAATGAGTTAATAGTTTTAAGGACAATAAATGATGTTATAAATGCCCATATAGCTATAGCTAGCATTCCAATAATTTGAGGTACAAATAATGAAAAGCCCCCGTAAATAAGACCATCAGTAGTATCAAATATTGCAACTGCTAAGATTCCCCATGCTCCACAGACTCCATGAACAGATATGGCACCAACTGCATCATCTAAGCCTTTTTTTTCAATGAAGTTAATTGAATAAACTACTAGGACACCTGAAACTAACCCAATTAAAACTGCACCCAAGTTATTCACATTGGCACAACCAGCAGTGATACCAACAAGTCCTGCAAGAGCGCCATTCAATGTCATAGTTACATCAGGCTTTCCAGAAATCATTGATGTATACATTGCAGAAATTGATGCAGCAGCAGCAGACAATGTTGTAGTAACTGCAATAGATGCAAGATCTACTTCAACAACAGCTAAAGCTGAACCAACATTAAATCCATACCAACCAAACCATAATATAAAAACACCAAGTGCTCCTGCAACCATAGAGCTTCCTGGTAACGGTAATGGTGAACCTTTATCATCAAACTTTCCAATTCTTGGTCCTATAACAGTTACTGCAGCTAGAGCAGCAAATCCACCGACCATGTGAACAACTCCCGAACCAGCAAAATCAATAAATCCTAGGTCGCCTAACCATCCCTGACCACTCCATACCCAGTGGGTGACAATTGGATAAATTAATCCACATATAAAAGGCTGGAAAACTAGATAAGCACTAAATTTAGTTCTTTCAGCTACGGCACCAGACACTATAGTTGCAGCAGTTGCTGCGAAAACAACTTGAAAGAAGTACGTTAAAGAATCTCCTTCGAGAAAGAAGTTACCATATGCTAAAAATCCGCCTAGTGTTGTTCCTCCATAAGCTAGAGCAAATCCAAAAGCCCAATAAGTTATTGCACCAACAGAAAAATCCATAAAGTTTTTCATCACAATATTTACTGAGTTCTTAGATCTTGTGAACCCAGTCTCAACCAACATAAAACCAGGTTGCATAAACATAACTAAAATTCCCGCAATCACAACCCATAAGCTATCAACTGAACTTACTATCATTGATTCCATCTATTCTCCTTTATTAAATTACAAATTTAATAGATAAATAAATTAAATTGTTGTTTGAAAAGTTAAATGATTATTACTGAAATGTTTCTTAATTGTTACAAATTTGAAGTCAATTTTAATTTAATGAATTTAAAAATCGCTATCCTTATTGCATGTCAAAAAATATTCTTGTAGCTGTTGCATGGCCATATGCAAGTGGTTCTAGACACTTAGGCCATATTGGAGGTGCGTATTTACCAGCTGATATTTTTGCAAGATATCACAGAGTGATTGGCAACAATGTCTTAATGGTGTCAGGTAGTGACGTTCATGGTACACCAATTACTGTAAGAGCCGATGCTGAAGGTGTTGAACCGATTGATATAGTCGATAAATATCATACTGAATTTTTAGGGTATTGGGAAAAATTAAGTATTTCTTGGGATAACTATACAACAACAATGACCGATACTCATATAGAGGTTGTTCACGATATATTTAATGAATTATTAAAAAAAGGTTTTATAGACAAACAAAAATCTTTACAAGCATATGACCCTGAAGAAAAAAAATTTTTACCAGACAGGTACGTTGAAGGATCTTGTCCATACTGCTCCTATAGCGAGGCAAGAGGTGACCAGTGTGATAGCTGTAGTAAAACCCTTGATCCAGAAGAGTTGTTAGACCCTATAAGTAAAATATCTGGAAACAAAGCTGAATTTAAAGAAACTGAACATTTTTTCTTAAAACTAAGTCTTCTAGAGAATCAATTAGCTTCATGGCTTGATAAAAAAAAAGGATGGAGACCTCATGTTATAAATTGGGCTAAATCATTTGTAAAAGATGGATTACAAGACAGGGCAATCACAAGAGATTTAGATTGGGGTATAGAAATACCCGTAGATGATCTTGGTCCTGGAAAAAAAATATATGTATGGTTTGAAGCAGTTATCGGTTATTTATCTGCCTCAAAAGAGTGGGCAAAAATTAAAGGAGAAGATAAAAAGTGGACGGAATGGTGGAATAATGAATCTGCAGAAACTTATTACTTTATAGGCAAAGATAATGTCCCATTTCATGCTGTTATCTGGCCAAGTATCTTGCTTGCTTATGAAGGCCTAAACCTACCAACAAATGTTCCTGCAAATCAATACATTTTAGTAAAAGGTGAAAAAGCTTCAGCAAGTAGGGGTGTCGGAAAAACCCTCCAAGAATATCTTGATGAATGGAATCCAGATGCTCTTCGATACGCTTTAGCCTCTGCATTACCAGAGCAATCAGATACTGAAATTAGTGAAGATGAAATGATTAGAAGAAATAATGAAGAACTTGTTGCTACATGGGGTAATTTAGTTCAAAGGGTTTTTACACAAATTAATAATAATTTTTCAAAAATAAATGAAATTGATGAAGCCAACGATGTTGATAAAAAACTATTACAAGAAATGTCAGAATCTTTTAAGACAGTAGGACAACTAATAGAAAAAGTGGAATTAAAAACATCCTTGCAGGAATCGATGCGTTATGTATCCAAAGTTAACGCATATCTTAATGAAACAGAACCTTGGAAAGTAATTAAAGATGATGAAAAGCGGGCAGGACGAATTTTATACACTGCCTTAGAAGCTATCGATAGTTGTGCAAATCTTCTTTATCCATTTATGCCAACAACAAGTGATTTAGTTAAATCTGCTATTCCAAGAGAAACGAACAACTCATGGGGTTTAAATCAAATAAAAACAGGAGTCGAATTAAAAGAAATTGGACTCCTGTTTAGTAAGTTTGATTAAGATTTTGAATCTTTAAAAATCCCATCGATTTCATCGATAAGTTTTAAAAGTTCTTCTCCAACTGCTGGATCTTCTGTTTTTTTTGCTTCGCCAGCTTTCTTTGTTGCCATCCAAAACAATTCGTGCAGATTAGGATATTTTTCTAAATGTTCTGGTTTAAAATAATCAGTCCATAGTACCCAAAGGTGATGCTTGACCTCTTCTGCTCTTTCTTCTTTAATCGTCACGCATCTTTGACGAAAGCTAGGATCATCTGAATCCTGGTATTTTTTTGATGCATTTAGAACTGATTCTGCTTCAATTCTTGCTTGCGCTGGATCGTATACACCACATGGAAGATCACAATGTGCATATGCATATTTTGTTGGTTTAAATAATTTCATAAAACTCCTCTCATATATTCATTATAATTTGAATAGATAATATGTTTAAAACACTCGGGAGATTCATTAATTTAAAAACGATTATATTAATCGCTGTATATGTATTTCTAAAAAATGAAGACAAATCAATTACAACTTATGAAATAAAAGAAGAGAGCATGAGTCCAGAATTACTTCCAGAAGATTATGTAGTTGCAGTAAAGATAAGTGAACCATTTAACAGAGGAGATATAGTTGTATTTGAAAATAATGAAAAAAGTATTTCTGTTGTCAAAAGAGTAGTTGGACTTCCAGGTGAAACTATATCAGCTACAGATGGTCAACTATACATTAATCAAAATCCAATCGATGACCCATGGGCAAAAACACTAACTGATGATTTTATTGAATGTAAAATTGATGAAAATGAAATTTTTGTTTTAGGTGATGAAAGAAGACTCTCTACAAGTGACTCAAGGACCCTTGGCCCAATAGATGCATCACAATGTTTAAAAGTTAAATACAGGTATTGGCCTTATCAAAGAATTAAATCATATGAGTAATTCATTGTTTTGTAGTTGGTGTAAAAATGAAATGGCTTATATACATGGTCATGCTTCTTGTATAAATAATTCTTGTTCTATGTTTGGATTGAACCAAGCTGAATGTTGCTCTGGAGAAAATGCAAATAATTGCGTAGGAACCCAGCAAAATGAAATTACTTTATCTCCAAAAGGATTACAATAAGTAAAAAGGATTAATAAATGAGCGAAGAAAAATTTGAAATACCTGATCATCTATTAAAGAGATCTGCAGAAGCTAAAGCAAAAGCTTTAGGAATTCCTGTTGAACAAGTTTTGGAAGAAATGAAATCTGGAAAACCAGCTGCTGAAGTAGAGGAAGTCGTAGAGGAACCAGCTGCTGAA
>TARA_B100001057_G_scaffold373972_1_pt1 | contig 30542 bp, 29 predicted proteins | sample TARA_B100001057 | Tara Oceans TARA_B100001057 (sample SAMEA2621839) | marine metagenome | biome: marine biome (ENVO:00000447); feature: surface water layer (ENVO:00002042); material: "saline water (ENVO:00002010), including plankton (ENVO:xxxxxxxx)" | depth 5 m
TTTTGATCTTTTTTGTGCATATTCAAATCCTTTTTTTGCTATTCTTATAATCTCTTTTCTTGAATATTGACAAGTATCATAAGCATAATTGTCATTATCTTTTCTCCCTCTCTCTCCAAAGTATATCCCACCAGTAAGTTCTCTAACAAAGAGTATATCTGTTCCAGAAATTCTATCTTCTTTTATAGGTGACATATCCAATAAAGATTCAAATATAATCGTAGGCCTAAGATTGGCATATAGTCCTAATTTTTTTCTCATTTTTAATAGTCCTTGCTCAGGTCTTACAGTAGCCTTGGGATCATTATCATATTTAGGATCACCAATTGCTCCAAATAAAATTGCATCAGAATTCTTGCAAATATCATGTGTAGTATCTGGATATGGATCATTATGTTTTTCAATTGCAACTGCTCCAACGAGTCCCTCAATTAGCTCAATATTATGATTATACTTCTGTGCAATACATTTTAAAACTTTAATTGATTCATTTGTAACTTCTGGTCCAATTCCATCCCCAGGTAAAACAGCTATTTTTAATTTCATAATTATTCTGTATTTAACATTTTTTCAGTTGCCTTGATAGCAGCAACTGTTTGATCTGTATCTAGCCCTCTAGTTTTAAATTTTTTTGAACCACTATCCCATGTTATTGTTGTTTCACAAAATGCATCTGAATCACTTCCTGGTGGAATTCTAACTGCATAATCAATAAGTTTGGGTAGTGTTCTTTTTTGCTTTAAATATATCTTTTTTAAAGCATTCATAAATGCATCAAACTGACCATCTCCGGAACAGCTCTCTTGGAATAGTATATCATCTATAACTAACGAAATGGATACAGATGGTCTTAGAGTTTTTGCATGTGTGAGAACATATGATTCAATCTTAATATTGTTCTTTTTTGTTGGATAGTCAAGTACATCATTTATAATATAAGGAAGGTCTTCAATTGTTACCTTTTCTTTCTTGTCTCCCAATTCAATTACTTTTGAGGTAATAATTCCTAACTCTTTATCATTTAATTTTATACCCAACTCATCTAAGTTTTTTTTGATATTAGCTTTACCAGAAGTCTTTCCTAATGCATATTTTCTTTTTCTACCAAATCTGTTTGGATTCAAGTTATTGTAGTACAAGTTTTTTTTATTGTCACCATCTGCATGGACACCCGCAGTTTGAGTAAATACATTTTCACCAACAATTGGTTTGTTTGAAGATACTGTTTGTCCTGAAAATATTGATATTAATTTACTTGCCTTAAATAAATTTTTTTCATCAACGTTTATCTTGATGTTCGGCATAAAGTCTCTAATTGCAGCAACAGCACTTGATAAAGGAGTATTCCCTGCTCTTTCACCCATACCATTAATAGTCAAATGAAGACCGTCACAACCAGCTCTAATTGCCTCCATTGAGTTCCCGACACTTAGATCATAATCATTATGACCATGAAAATCAATATGAAAATCTGGATATCTCATTTTTATTTCAGATATATATTCAAATGTTTCGTGGTGTGTTAGAATACCCAGGGTGTCAGGTAATAGTAATCTTTTTATTTTTTTATCGTAAAGGAAATCAAGAAAATCAATAACATATTCCTTACTATTCCTCATTCCATTACTCCAGTCTTCAAGATAAATATTTGTAAAAATTGAATTTTCCTCAGCTCTAGTAATTGTCTTTGAAATATCTTTAAAATGGTTTGAAGGAGTTTTTTTAAGTTGATGTTTAAGATGATTTATTGACCCTTTTGTAAGTAAATTTTGAACTAAACATCCAGATTTTAACAGCCAGGTTATAGATTTTCCATCATCTAAAAAAGTTAGAACCTCAATACTATTAATTTTTTTACACTTTTTTGCCCAATCAGTAATTTGTTTAACTGAACTTAACTCACCCTCTGATACTCTTGCTGAAGCAACCTCAATTCTATCAATATTAAGTTCTTCTAAAAGAAGTTTTGCAATTGTTAACTTTTCCTTGGGAGAATATGACACTCCAGAAGTTTGTTCTCCATCTCTTAGAGTAGTATCCATTATTTCTAATCTACGTGTCATTAATATTTTGTTTTATTAGCAAATGCTGAAATTTTATCTTTTTTGTCAATTAGATAATCAATATCATCAAATCCATTTGACATATTACTCTTTTTATAGGTGCTAATTTTGAATTTTTCTTTTTTATTAGAGCTTATAATTTCAAACTCTTGATTCTGAAGATTTATTTCAAAATTGTTTTTTGGATCTCTGTCAATTTCTGAAAATATCTCTGTCAGGAATGATTCACTAACTTGGATAGGCAACACTCCAATATTCAAACAATTATTTTTAAATATATCAGCAAAGAAGCTAGATATGACAGCTCTAAACCCATAATCATAAATTGCCCACACTGCATGCTCTCTAGATGATCCACAGCCAAAATTTTTACCTGCAACTAATATTTTACCCTCGTATTTATTGTTGTTTAATGGGAAGGATTTTACCGGTGAATCATCTGAATTAAATCTCCAATCTCTAAAAAGATTATCACCAAACCCCTTCCTTTCAGTTGCTTTTAAAAATCTTGCAGGTATAATTTGATCAGTGTCCACATTATCAATGTTAAGGGGAACAGCAGTGCTATTCAATATATTAAATTTATCGTATGCCATATTACTTTATATCTCGAGGATGAGTTATCTTACCTGTTATAGCTGTTGCCGCGGCTACAAGAGGACTAGCTAAAAGAGTCCTAGCGCCAGGTCCTTGTCTTCCTTCAAAGTTTCTATTAGTTGTACTAACAGCATATTTTCCTTTTGGAATTTTATCATCATTCATAGCTAGACACGCAGAGCAACCTGGCTCTCTGAGCTTAAAACCTGAAGCAGTTAAAATATCTAGTATTCCCTCATCTCTAATACTTTTGAGAACTTTGTGAGAACCTGGAACTAACCAAGCATCTACATTTTCAGACTTTCTTTTTCCCTCTATTAGGCTTGCAAAACTTCTAAAATCTTCAATTCTTCCATTAGTACAGCTCCCAAGAAACACATAATCAATTTTTTTTCCAATCATTTTATCACCCTCGTTAAATTCCATATAATCAAGAGCTTTTTTATAGGATGATTTAGATTCTGATTTATCTGCCTTCGGAATTGACTTTGATATTGGAATTGCCATTCCTGGATTTGTTCCATAAGTTATCATTGGTTCAATTTCTTCTGCTTTAAAATTGTACTCTTTATCAAAAACTGCATCTTTATCAGTTTTTAATGTTGACCAATAATTAACAGCATTTGCCCAAGCAATACCTTTTGGAGCATATTCTTTGCCTTTTACATATTCAAATGTTTTTTCATCAGGAGCAATCATCCCACCTCTTGCTCCCATTTCTATACTCAAATTACATACTGTCATCCTGCCTTCCATTGACATATCTTGAAACACACTTCCGGCATATTCTACAAAATAACCTGTTGCTCCAGATGAAGATAACTTGGATATAATAAAGATGGCTACGTCTTTAGGAGTCACATTATCATTAAGTTTTCCATTAACATTAATTTTCATCTTCATAGGTTTTTGTTGCATTATTGTTTGACAGGCAAGGACCATTTCTACTTCTGAGGTTCCAATTCCAAATGCAATTGCACCAAAAGCACCATGAGTTGATGTGTGTGAGTCCCCACAAACAATTGTCAAGCCAGGTTGAGTGATTCCATTTTCTGGCCCAATAACATGAACAATTCCATTTTTTTTGTGACCAAGTCCCCAAAAATCAATTTCATGTTCACTGCAGTTCTTTTCCAGTGTCTTAACTTGCATCGCTGAAAGTCTATCTTTAATGGGTAAATGTTGATTTATCGTAGGAGTGTTATGATCAGCAGTTGCAAATGTTCTCTTAGGATACATGACTTTTAAGTTTCTATTTTTTAGTCCCACAAAAGCAACTGGGCTGGTAACCTCATGAATGAAGTGTCTATCGATAAAAAGAACATCAGGCCCATCCTTAATTTTCTCCACTACATGAGAATCCCAAACTTTGTCAAAAAGTGTTTTACCCATATTTAATATTTTTTTTCTGAAGCATTGTTGGAAAGTCGGAGTCTGTTACTTCTTTTTTTTGATCTGCAACAACTAAAAATTCATTATAAACGTCATCTAGTTCTTTCTTAGTAAGATTGACTCCAAATTCTTTCATTCTAAATGCTAGTGCAGCTCTACCACTTCTTGCTGTTAAAATAATTGAAGATTTGTCTACCCCTACATCAATTGGGTCTATTATTTCATAGGTCTCTCTTTTTTTTATAACTCCATCTTGATGGATTCCAGAGCTATGTGCAAAAGCATTAGATCCAACTATAGCCTTATTTGGTTGAACAGGCATTCCCATCAATTCTGAAACCTTCTGACTCGTCTCATTTAAAAGCCTAGAATTTATATTAGTATCTAGGTTTAAATCAGAATGTTGTCTCAAGATCATTACTACCTCTTCAAGAGACGTGTTGCCTGCTCTTTCACCTATACCATTAATTGTACATTCAATTTGTCTAGCTCCATTTAAAACTCCAAAAATTGAATTTGCTGTTGCTAGTCCTAAATCATTATGGCAATGGCATGATATTGTGACTTTATCAATACCTCTAACATTTTCTATTAGGTATTTAATTTTATCACCGTATTCACTTGGAAGACAATAACCAGTAGTATCAGGGATATTCAAAACAGTTGCGCCTGATTTTATTACTTCCTCACAAACCTTAGCAAGAAAATCATTTTCTGTCCTACCGGCATCTTCTGCATAAAATTCAATATCCTCGACATATTTCTTTGCATGAGACACTGCTTTTTTCGCAATATCAATAATGGAGTCTTTATTTGAATTAAATTTATGTTTTATATGTATTTCAGATGTCCCGATTCCAGTATGAATTCGAGGATTTTTAGCTTGTTTAAGTGATTCAGCTGCAACATCAATATCTTTTTCGTTTGCACGACTTAAAGCGCATACAGAAGCGTTCTTAACTATCTTTGAAATTTCGACAACGGATTTAAAATCCCCAGGACTAGAAATTGGAAAACCAGCTTCAATAATATCTACCCCAAGGATATCAATTTTTTCAGCTAAAATTAATTTACTTTTTGTATCAAGCTTACACCCTGGGACCTGCTCTCCGTCTCTAAGTGTAGTATCAAATATTTTGACCTGATTTTTCATTTAATACTAAATTATTACTTATAATGGTGATACTTAAAAAAAAGTATATTAATTTTACAATGTCCTTTATTTCTAATTAAATTATAAACAATTGAAATACAGTATTTTAATAGAAAAATTTATACAATGACTAATCAGCTAAAAGATAATCTATTCGTACTTATTAAATCTTTAACAAAGTCTGAAAAAAGACAATTTAAATTATATGTAGGAAGAATGGACTCTAATGAAGACTCTAAATTCTTAAAATTATTTAACCTTTTAGATAAAATGAATCTTTATAGTGAAGATTTAATTATTAATAAAAATATTGTTTCAAAACTTCAACTCTCAAACTTGAAGGCTCATTTATATAAGCAGATATTAATTAGCTTAAGATTAAACCCTCAGCATAAGAATGTCAAGCTTCACATTAGAGGTCAAATTGATTTTGCAACAATTTTATACCAAAAAGGGTTATATAAACAAAGTTTAAAAATTCTTGATAAGGCCAAATCTTTTGCGTTAAAATATGATGAAAATGCTTCAGCTTATGAAATAGTTGAGTTTGAAAAACTAATAGAGTCTTTATATGTTACAAGGAGCTTGAGTAATAGAACTAATGAGCTCGTCTCACAGACGAACCATCTAAGAGAACAAAATGAAGTTTATAGTAATCTGTCTAATATATCATTGCAGCTTTATGAGAAACTTATTAAGGCTGGTTATGCAAAGAGTGATGAAGAATCCAAACAAATAAAAAAATTCTTTAAACAAAAAATTAAAACTTTTGAAGTAGGTAATTTAGGGTTTAGAGAGACTTTAGTTTATTATCAAATATGGGTCTGGTATAGCCTTTTAATTCAGGATTTTTTGTCAAGTTATAAATATGCTTCAAAATGGATAGATACATTTAATAAATCACCAGAAATGATAATTATTCATCCAGTATTTTACTTAAAAGGATATAATTTTTTACTTGAAGCATTAGCATTAATTAAATATCCATCAAAATTTAAGAATAGACTTAATGACCTAATATCTGTTGTAGAGGATAAATCATTTCCAAAGAATCAAAATCTGAATGCTTTAATCTTCATGTATAAGTATAATAATTTGTTTAATCTTCATGTTTTAGAAGGAGATTTTAAGGAGTCTATTAAAATTATACCATTTGTATTAGATGGTATTGAAGAAAATAAAAACTTCATTGATCATCATCATATAATGCTTCTCTATTATAAAATTGCATGTATGTATTTTACAGTTGATGACTTTGACAACTGTATTAAATACCTAAGTCTTATTATGAAAAATAAAAATATTAAGATGAGAGAGGATCTTCAATGTTTTACAAGGATATTAAATCTTATAGCGCATTGGGAGGCAGGTAATGATTATAATCTTGATAAAATTATTAGGGAAACATATAACTATCTTGATAAGATGAATGACCTTCATGAAGTTCAAAAAACCATTTTGAAGTATCTAAATGGATTAGAGAATATTTATCCTGGAGAGATTAAGGGGTTTTTAAGAAATCTTCATAAAGAATTAATTAAATATGAAGATGATCCATATGAAAAAAGAGCTTTTCTTTATTTAGATATTATATCTTGGCTTGAAAGTAAGGTAAGTAGCAAACCACTTCAAGTAATTATTAAGGATAAAGCCATACAAATTAATAGGAAGGAGAAACAGACCACAGTCCTGATTTAGGAGGTTTAGCTAAAATCTTAACCATCTCTTTTGTTACCGGATGAGTAAAATCAATTTCTCTTGAGTGGAGATAAATCCCTCCATCTTTATTTGATCTCTTTGATCCATATTTTAAGTCTCCTAGTATAGGGAATCCAATCTTTGAGAAGCTACATCTTATTTGATGGTGTCTACCAGTTATTAGATCAACTTCAACTTTACAATATCTATCATAAGTTTCAATTTTCTTAAAATTTAATAATCCATACTTGGAATTAATTATTTCTTTATTGAAATAGTATGACTTATTTATTTTTTTATTTTTTTTAAACCATCCTTCAAGCCTTCCTTCATTAGATTCAAATTTGTTGGATACAAATAACCAGTAGAGTTTTTTTATTTCTCTGTTTTTGAGTTTTTCATTCATACGAGATAATGCTTTACTCGTCTTAGCAAATATCACAATACCAGATGTAGGCCTGTCTATTCGATTTACAAGACCAAGGAAAACATTTCCTTTTTTGTCATACTTCTCCTTAATATATTCCTTTACTATCTCAAGAAGAGAAATATCTCCTGTTTTATCACTTTGCACTAGAACTCCACATCGTTTATTTACAATGATTAAGTGATTATCTTCAAAGAGAATATCTAAATTTTTAAGTTTCAACTTAATATTGTTCCTTTTTATTTGGAAAGTTACTGTCTTTTACATCCTTTGAATATTTCCTTACCGCGTCACCAACCAATGAATCAAGATCAAGATATCTTCTAAGGAATCTTGGGCTAAAATCTTTATTCATACCTAACATGTCATGTGAAACAAGAACTTGACCATCGACATTTGAACCAGCTCCAATTCCAATTATTGGTAATCTTAGACTTGAAGTTACCTTTTTTGCTAAAGCATATGGGATTTTCTCTAATACAATTGAAAAACAACCAATTTCTTCTAACATTTTTGAATCACTTATTAAAGTTTTTGCCTCTTCTTCCTCTTTAGCCCTAACAGTATACGTTCCGAACTTATATATAGATTGTGGTGTTAGACCTAAATGTCCCATAACTGGAATTCCAGCTTGGATAATTCTTTCAATAGATTCTTTTGCCAAATGACCTCCTTCAAGCTTCACTGCGTGAGCCCCCGATTCTTTCATAATTCTAATTGCTGATTTGAGAGCTTCTTGAGAATCTGATTGGTAAGTACCAAAAGGGAGGTCAACAATCACTAAAGCTCTTTTTACAGCTCTTATAACAGAGCTTGCATGATAAATCATTTGATCTAGAGTTATCGGAAGTGTTGTTTCGTGACCTGCCATTACATTAGATGCAGAGTCTCCAACTAAAATTATATCTACACCAGCTTCATCAATAATTTTAGCAAAACTGTAATCATAGGCAGTAAGCATTGAAATTTTTTCACCTTTGCTTTTCATTTGCTCTAGTACCTTTATTGTTATTCTGCTAGGGTTTATTTCCTTACTCATTACAAATTTTCAACAAAAATAGCATAAATAAAGTTATCAATAATATGACAAAATGTCACCTAATCTACATTGGCATAAAGGTTGTCCTAAATAAATAAAATAAAATTATGAGTAAAATTATAGGAATTGATTTAGGAACAACAAACTCATGTGTCTCTGTTATGGAGGGAAGCGAACCTGTTGTAATACCCAACGCAGAAGGAAAAAGAACAACACCCTCTGTAATTGCATTTGTTGAAGACGGAGAGATAAAAGTGGGAGATCCTGCTAAAAGACAAGCTGTAACTAATCCAGAAAAAACTATTGCTTCTGTAAAAAGATTCATGGGTAACAAATTTAGTGAATCATCAAATGATGTTAAAACTGTTGCGTATAAAGTAGTTAAAGGCGATAATGACACACCAAGAGTTGATATTGACGGTAGATTATATACTCCTCAAGAATTATCTGCAATGGTTCTTCAAAAAATGAAAAAAACTGCTGAGGACTATCTAGGTCAGACTGTAACAGAAGCTGTTGTAACTGTTCCAGCATACTTTAACGATTCTCAGAGACAGGCCACTAAAGAAGCGGGTGAAATTTCTGGTTTAAAAGTTCAAAGAATTATCAATGAACCAACTGCAGCAGCTTTAGCTTATGGAATGGACAAAGGTGGCAAGGATAAAAAAATTGCTGTATACGATTTAGGAGGTGGAACATTTGATATCTCAATTTTAGAGCTTGGTGATGGAGTTTTTGAAGTTTTATCAACAAATGGGGATACTCATCTTGGTGGTGATGACTTTGATCAAGTTATTATTGACTTTTTAGCTGAAGATTTTAAAAAGAATGAACAAATCGACTTAAGAGAAGATTCAATGGCTCTGCAAAGGCTCAAAGAAGCTGCAGAGAAAGCTAAAATTGAATTATCATCGTCTGCTCAAACTGAGATTAATCTTCCATATGTAACTGCTACTTCCTCTGGACCTAAACATTTAGTAACTTCTCTTACTAGAGCTAAATTTGAACAACTCTCAGATGAATTAGTCAAAAGATCTATGGAGCCAGTAAAAAAGGCACTAAAGGACGCAGGTCTTACTAAAAAAGATATCGATGAAGTAATTTTAGTAGGAGGTTCAACTAGAATTCCTATAATTCAAAAAGAAGTTGAAGAATTATTTGGTAAGAAACCATCTAAGGGAGTAAATCCTGACGAAGTTGTTGCTGTTGGAGCTGCTATACAAGGAGGTGTCCTGTCTGGTGATGTTGAAGACGTTTTACTTTTAGATGTTACTCCACTATCTCTAGGAATTGAAACTATGGGTAATGTTATGACAAAATTAATTGATTCCAACACAACAATTCCTACAAAGAAATCACAAGTGTTTTCTACAGCTGCGGACAATCAACCATCTGTTGAAATTCATGTATTACAGGGCGAGAGACCTATGGCTAAAGACAATAAGACTATTGGGCGTTTTCATTTAGATGGTATACCACCATCTCCAAGAGGAGTTCCTCAAATAGAAGTGACATTCGATATTGACGCTAATGGTATAATAAATGTAAGTGCTCTTGATAAGGCAACTAATAAATCACAAGACATAAGAATAGAAGCATCTTCAGGCTTAACAGAAGAAGAAATTGAGAAAATGAAAAAGGATGCAGAGGCAAACGCAGATGCAGATCAAAAAGCAAAAGAAGAAGTTGATAAACTAAACAGCGCGGATCAAATGATATTCCAAACAGAAAAGCAACTTAGTGAGTTTGGAGATAAATTATCTGATGAAAAAAAGAAACCAATAGAATCCTCCCTTGAAGATTTGAAAAAAGCACATGAATCAAAAGATCTTGATAAAATAGAAGGAGCTTTAAATACCATAAATGAAGCATGGAAAAATGCTTCAGAAGAAATGTATAAAGCTCAAGCTGATGGTGCGGCACAGCCAGGTGCTGAAAATCAAGCTTCTAATTCTTCAAAGGATTCCAAGGATGATGTTCAAGATGTAGATTTTGAAGAAGTAAAAGAAGATTAATCTTGTTCGATAAAAATTACATTATCGATCAAGCTAATTTGCGATGTGAGGGCACATTAGTCTCTACACTAGGAATTGTCTTTACAGATGTAGGTGAACATTTTCTAGAAGCTAAAATGCCGGTTACTCCTGCTCATCATCAACCAGCTGGTGTACTTCACGGTGGAGCAACTGCTGCCCTAGCTGAAACAGTCGGTAGTTCTGCAGCTGCAATTTTTTCAAAAAAAGAAAATCAAATGTTGCGTGGTGTAGAATTATCTATAAATCATGTTAGAGGAATAAGTGAAGGCTTTGTTTATGCAAAAGCTGTCCCAGTTCACATGGGAAGGACTATGCAGTTATGGAAAATATCTATTATTGATGAAAATAATAGAGATATTTCCTTTGCAAAACTTACCACTCTTACTATTGATAAATAATCAATAAAAAATTTTTATTTAAGACACCCAGGGTGTAAATTTGAACATTCAAAAAAAATTAATTATGAAAAGTGTTATTATCTGTGATATGGAAGGGCTCATCACTAACATGAATGAAGGTGCTGAAAAAGTTTTTGGTTATCCCTCAGATGAGTTGGTTGGTATTAAAAGAGTGTCAATTTTTTCTCCTGGAGAAATAGTTCTTCAGAATGTTCTTGGCTGGTTAAGAAATGCAAACGAAACAGGTGAACATGTAACTAAAACAAATTTTAAAAGAAAAGATGGTTCTAAATTTGCTGCTAAGATTAAGATAACACCAAATTTTGGTGATGGAAAGAATTATCCGCAAACCGGATACTGTGGGATTACAGAGGTAATTGATGAAGAAGTAAACATCAAAATCAATTGGGTTACTAAGATAATTAAAGGGGTAGCTATAACTAGAGTAGGTTTTGCTTCAGCATCTTTATTCCCAGTTTTTTCTGTAGGATGTTATTATGCAGGAATTGGAGATAGTTTATTTAGTCCCATTTCACTGACTCTAACTACTTTTGGGATTTTATTCTTTCATCTATTCTCAAATCTTTACAATGACTATTTTGATGTAACACACGGAACTGACGAGGCTAATACGGAATACTTTAATGCTGGAATGGATTCAACAATTCTTCAGGGTGCACAACTATCAGGTGGGAGTAGAGCTGTTGAATTAGGCTTAATTACACTTAAAGGAACTAAAAGCCTAGCAAATATAATGTTCGTATTAGGACTGTTTACCGCTGCAGCTATCCTATATACTAGTTACTTGAATACTGGGTCTTCAAGTAATTCCTATTATGCTGCTATCATTGCATTAATTGGTGTTTTAGTTGGATATTATTATACAGCTAAACCAATAAGGCTTTCATCTCGTTATGGACTTGGAGAATTATCAATATTTCTATCTTTTGGACCCTTACTTACACTCGGTACAGGTTTTGCAATTGCGAGTGAAACAATTATTCTTTACTCGAATGAATTTTACAACTTACTAATAATCGGAATCCCTATAGGTCTTTTAACAACTAATATTCTTTTTATAAATCAATTTCCTGACCACGCCTCAGATAAAAAAGTTGGTAAAAATCATCTTGTTGTTCTTTTTGGAAAAAAAGCTTCAAGATGGATCTATGGATTTAATTTAGTATTAGCATTAGGATCTTTATACTATATAGCAGAAAATTTGTTAACGGGAACCAAGCAAATGCTGTTCTTATATATGCTTATTCCAATTACAATGTTCTATTCTTATTTTTTACTTTCAGGATTGTTTAAATACTATAATAGTAGAAAGCTTATTAAGTATAATATTCATACAATTTACTTTCATATGTTATTCTCATTTATATATATGATTATATTGGCGAATTTTTAATAATGTTCTTATTTGACAGATCATTTAAGCTTTACAACTTTGGATACTATATTTTTGGTTCGATTCTTTTAATTCTTTTCAGCACACTTGGACAAATACCCCTTTTAGCTTTCTTACCAAATGAGATTATGCCTGGAACAGATCCTATGGATCTTTTAAATGCTATACCCTCAAATCTTAGGATTTTCCTAATTCTTATCAGCTTTGTGGCAGTACTACCAGGTATTTGGTTAGTAGTAACAAAAATTCATAATTTACCAGTATTGTCAATAATAACCAGTAGAAAAAAACTTGATTTTAATAGAGTTTTATTTTCTTTTTGTTCTTGGGGTAGCTTATTGACAATGCTTATTGTTATAGAGTTTATTTTATATCCTGAAAATTATCAGTTAAATTTTAAGTTTAAAGAATTTATCATTTTATCATTAATAGCAATATTATTAGTACCTATTCAGACTTCTGTTGAAGAGATAGTTTTCAGAGGATATTTGATGCAGGGTTTCGGTAATTGGCTAAATAGTAGGCTTATGGCTTTGATCCTTTCGTCTTGTGTTTTTGGATTACTTCATCTAGCTAACCCTGAATTACAATCTTTAGGATATGAATTTATTTTTATATACATAGGCGTTGGATTTGTTCTAGGCATAATGGCTCTAATGGATGAAGGTCTTGAATTATCAATAGGATTTCATGCGGCTAATAATCTGATAATTATTCTCTTAGTTACAGCTGATTGGACAGTATTTCAAACTGAATCAATATTAATAAATATATCAGAGCCAGAAATTACAACTAGTTATTTGATAAGTATTATAATTATTTACCCTTTACTATTATTATTTTTTGCTAGAAAATACAATTGGTCTAATTGGAAAGAAAAGTTATTTTCAAGAATTAGAAATTAGATATTCCATTTTTATATCACTTCTTTTGTATGGTGTTTCTCCTTCCGAATTAATCTTTTTAAAACCAAACTTATTATAAAGATGTATTGAATTCTTTAATATTGTATTCGAATATAGAATAACAGACTTAAAGTTATTACTTTTTGCAAAATCGATAGTATACTTTATTAATTGGTGACCAATCCCAATACCTCTAAGTTTTTTTTTTACAGCCATTTTATTTAATTCATAAACTCCTTTTTCTCTGGGTATTAAAGCCATTGTGCCTACAACTTCTGTATTATAAATCGCAAAAAAAATATGACCACCTTTATCAATGATCTCCTGTTTACAGTTTCTTAATACTTTTTCATCATATTCCTCTACATAGAAATACTCATTAAGCCAATCATAGTTTAAATCATAAAAATGTTTAGAGTATTTATCTTGAAATGGAATTATTTCAACTTTCATTTCCTGTCATTCTTTTTGGATTAACATATTCATCAAATTCTTTTTCTGATAAATATTTCAAATCCAAAGCTGCTTCTTTCAGAGAAATATCTTCATTGTATGCTTTATTTGCAATTTCTGCAGCTTTATAGTATCCTATTTTTGAGTTAAGTGCGGTGACTAACATCAATGAATCATTAAGAAACTTTTTAATTCTTTTATTGTTTGCTTTTAAACCATTAATACAATTATCAGCAAAACTCAATGATGCATCACCCAGTATTTTTGAAGATTCAATGATGTTAAAAGCAAAGAGTGGTTTAAATACATTTAATTCAAAATGTCCATTTGCACCACCAAAGCTAACAGCTACATCATTTCCAAAAATTTGGGCACATACCATTGAGATCGCTTCACACTGAGTTGGGTTAACTTTACCAGGCATTATTGAACTTCCTGGTTCATTGGCTGGAAGGATAAGTTCTCCAATTCCTGATCTTGGACCTGACCCCATTAATCTAATATCATTGGATATCTTATAAATTGACGTTGCAAGAGTTTTTAATGCACCGTGAACTTCTACAATAGAATCATGAGTAGCAATCCCCTCAAATTTATTAGGAGACTCTTTAAATTTAAGGCCCGAATACTTTGAAATCATCTTAACTACATCTTTCGAATATCCTTTAGGGGTGTTAAGACCTGTACCAACTGCAGTTCCACCAATTGGAAGCTCACTTAAGTGATCTAGAGAGTTTTGTAACGATTTAATACCATGATCAAGTTGAGATACATAGCCAGAAAATTCTTGGCCAAGGGTTATTGGAGTAGCGTCCATTAAATGAGTTCGTCCAATCTTAATAATCTTATTAAACTCTTTAGACTTATCATTTAAGCTGTCTCTTAATTTTTTAATATTAGGAATTGTATTTTTTGTAATAATCTGCATAGCAGCTATATTAATAGCTGTAGGAAATGTATCATTAGATGACTGAGAGAGGTTTACATCATCATTTGGAGATAAAGTCTTATCTGATTTACCAAGTTCTTTACCTTCAATTACATGCGCTCTATTAGAAATAACCTCATTTACATTCATGTTAGTTTGAGTTCCAGATCCAGTCTGCCATATAACAAGAGGAAACTCTTTATCATGCTTTCCATCTAATATTTCATCACAAACTTTTTTTATTAAATCAAACTTCTTTTTCGATAACTTACCAAATTTATAATTTGTTTCTGCAGCAGACCTCTTCAAAACAGCATATGAATAAATTATTTCAATTGGCATAGAAGATGAGTTGCCAATTTTAAAATTTGTCCTAGATCTTTCTGTTTGAGGACCCCAAAGTGAATCTTTGGGTACCTTTACTTCTCCTAGTGTATCTTTTTCAATTCTGTACATCATACTTTTGTAATTTACTTAAAAAAAAATTACTTTTGTTAAGGTTATACAAATATATGGAGTTTCAACAATACCTCGGTTTTTTAGCTTTCTTAGGAATATTTACACTTGGATTTTGGCTGATGATTTTTTTAGCATTAGTGGCTCCATACTGGGTATCGTCATATGTTTTTATCAAGTTGAAAGAGTTTATAACAAAAAAGCTTAAATCTTAATTATTAAATATAGGTTCATCTCCTCCTCCTTGATCAGAATCTCCACGATCTCTTCTAACATTTTTTCTCCTTTGCTTATATTTATTATCATTGAATCTGTAGCTAAAAGTTAAAACATAAGTAGGTTCTCTCCATCGCCCTTCTCCTTTTCTGTAAAAGGAATCTTGAAATGCCTCATATCTCCATTGACTAGTATTGAATAAATCACTGAATTTTAGCGATAGTGTTCCTTTCTTGTCTAATATAGATTTTTGTATTGCTCCACTAACAAAACCAAAAGCTTTTCTTTTTGAAAAAGCATTTTCACTTGGCCCACGAACAAATCCAAAAAATTGAAGGCTATATTCTTTTGGTAATCTAACAAACCCGTTAAATCTGGTGCTCCAATTAGTATCATCAGAATCAAAATTTTGGTCCTCATATTTTCCTCTAATTGAACTACTATTAATAGTAAAACTTGCATTCAGTCTCACACTTCTTGAAGGGGTATAGGTTAAGCTAAATTCAGATCCAATACGTTTATTATTAGATAAATTTATAGGATATGATTCTAAAACAGGAACCTGAAGAAGAGGAGCATTAGGATTATTTCCAATAATAAGATCAACTATTTCACCTGTTTCCTCAGTTATATTCTCAATATTTCCATCAGATTGTCTGTAAAAAATTGAGGTGTTAATAGTAAATTTTTTAAATCTCTTTAGGTAGTCAACTTCAAGAGCGGTTGTAAAGGTAGGATCTAAGAAAGGGTTACCTCTTCTATAACTTGTGACTGAATTTCTTCTTGGAAATGGATTTATGTTCCATCCTCTAGGTCTTCTTACCCTCTTACTATATCCAAATGTTAACGATTCTTGATTTGAAAATTCATAAGCAAGATTTACAGTAGGAAAAAGATCAGAATATTTTTTAATTTCGAATTGATCAGTTGTTCTTTGGTCTATCTCTTGACGTGAATTTTCATATCTTAAACCAAATAAAGCTGATAATTTATTAAACTTTTTACCAAATTGAGTGTAAACTGAGTTAACAGCCTCTTTGTAGTTAAACACGTTTGATAATCCAGGATCTGAGATGTATCTATTATCAGTTAGGAAAGAAACATCATAATCAGTCTCTCTTTCTAAAAAATTACCTCTATATCCAAATTCAAATTCAGTCTCTTTATCTATTGGATATATAAAATCAATTTGACCTAATAATCTTTTTTGAAAATCAATATTTGATACTTTCTCAAAAACTGATTCTGAAATTGAAGGGAAAGTTGCAAAATCTTCAATGTCTTCTAATCCATCATCTTCACTCTCCTCATAAGAAATTCTGGCGCTAAGTGTTTGTCCGTCTTTGTCATAGTCTTTATAGAAGTCCAACGCATATTCAAAAGATTCATCCATCTCAGTTTCATCTCTTAGTCTATTATTAGTTGAGGATATTGACCCTCTAGATATATCGTTTACTATATTAGCAAGAAAGCTCGATTCATCTCCTTTCTTGTAAAAACCACTTATGGTTAGTGAAGTATTGTCATCAAAGTAATATTCACTTCCTAAATTGAAAAAAATATTTTTGTTGTTATAGTCTGAATCATTTGTCTCTTCAATTGTTAAATCCTGTCTTGTATAATTAGTTTCTGAAAAAAAAATACCAGAATTTTCAGAATTACTAAGGTTTACAGTACCGAATAAGTTTACTTTTTCATTTCTGACATTTAAGGTACCGTTTATGCCTTCATTTCTTGGTAAACCAAGATTTACATTAAAATTTCCATTAAAACCTAGTAGATTTTGTTTCTTGAGGATAATATTTAAAATACCAGCAGTTCCCTCAGCTGAGTATCTAGCTGATGGAGATGTCACTACTTCAACTTTTTCGATAGATTCAGATGGTAGTGATCTAAGACCTTGAGGCCCTGACAGTCCAACTAGACCAGAAGGCTTTCCATTTATTAGAATTCTTACATTATTATTTCCTCTAAGAGAAATGTTACCATCAAAATCTACATCAATTGAAGGTATATTAGCAAGAACATCAGAAACATTTCCACCCCTAACAGTTATGTCTTGTCCGACGTTATATATTTTTTTATCTAGTCTAATTTCAACCTGAGTTCTTTCAGCTCTAACTTCAACTTCATCAAGTACTGAGACATCAAGATCTAGAGAAATTTTTCCAATATCAGTATTTTCTCGTACTATAAGATTTTGGTTAGAGTATGAAATAAATGAGATATAATCTATTGTTAGGTCATACATTCCTGGGTTAATATCGACTGAGAAATTTCCGTTTTCGTCAGTTATACCAACAAATACTTTATCTGGATTATTTTTAGCTTGTAATGATATAGTGGCATACTCAAGCGGCTCTGATGTTTCTGAGTCAATAACTTGTCCATAAACTTTGAACGACATGTTTGCATATCCCTGGTAATTTTTATCATTTGATTGTTGTGAAAGTAAGGGAAAAGAAACTATGATTAATAATAGAAATAATCTATTCATTTTATTTTGTTTGGTTGCGCAAATATATTTTTAATAAATAAGACTTAAGCACAAGAATTTGTTAAATAAGTTTAACTATTGGTAAATATTAAACACAGTATCACTTATTTTCTGAAGATGGATAAGTACAATGAATTATTTACATGAATAAATAAGTTCATTATTTGTAACTATAAGATTAGTTAATCTAAATAAATAGCTGTAAGTAAAGTTTTTGGTGTAAAAAATTACTTTAAAGCCTTTACAATTGCTTCAAAAGCATTGGGATTATTCATTGCTAAATCTGCTAATACTTTTCTGTTTAAAGAAATGTTGTTTGATTTTAGCTTGAACATAAAATCATTGTATGATAGACCATGATGAGTTGCAGCTGCATTAATTCTCATAATCCATAGAGATCTAAAATTCCTTTTTTTGGTTTTTCTATCTCTGTAAGCATATAATAGAGCTTTTTCAACTGCATTTTTTGCAACTGTCCAAACATTCTTTCTTCTACCAAAATAGCCTTTAGCTTGTTTTAATATTTTTTTTCTTCTAGCTCTTGAAGCTACTGAGTTTACTGATCTAGGCATAATAGATGTTTATTTTAGTCTTAATTGTCTTTTGATGTTGTCCTCATCTCTTTCATGAACTAATCCAAAATGAGTTAACCTTAGTTTTCTTTTCTTTGACTTTTTTGTCAATATATGATTTTTAAAAGCGTGTTTTCTTTTAATTTTCCCAGATCCAGTTACTTTAAACCTTTTTTTAGCGCTGGATTTTGTTTTCATTTTAGGCATAGTTCCTTGTTTTAATTCTTTTTCGGTATTATAAACATAATCATTCTTTTTCCTTCTAGCTGTGGCATTTGTTCAACTTTACCAATTTCTTCTAGGTCCTGAGCTAATCTAAGTAGCAAAATTTGACCTTGTTCTTTAAAAATAATCGATCTTCCTTTAAAAAATACAAATGCCTTTAGCTTGGCACCCTCATTTAAAAATTTTTCTGCATGTTTCTTTTTAAACTGATAGTCATGTTCATCAGTTTGGGGTCCAAATCTAATTTCTTTTACAATTATTTTAGTTGCTTTAGATTTTAGAGCTTTATCCCTTTTTTTCTGCTCGTACAAAAACTTTTTATACTCAAGTACTTTACATACAGGTGGAGATGCTTTTGGAGAAATCTCAACTAGATCTAACTCTAGATTTCTTGCAATCCTTAATGCTTCATTAGTGGAATAAACTCCAACATCTACATTATCTCCAACAAGTCTAACTTCATGAGCAGTTATTCTTGCATTGATTTTATGAGGATCTTCTTTTATTTCTCTTCTGAATCTCCTATTTGATTTTCTTCTTCTTATTGCTATAACAACTAGTTTTTATTAATATTAAATTTTGGGATACAATCTGAAACTTCTTTCTTGATTATATCAATAAACTCATCAATTTTCATTTCACCCAGATCATCACCATGATGTCTTCTTATTGAGACAGTTTCGTTTTTAACTTCATTTTCACCTACAACTATCATAAAAGGAATCTTTTTTATCTCAGATTCTCTAATTTTCTTACCGACTGTTTCGTTTCTATCATCTAAGTGCGCGCGAATTTCGTGATTTTCTAAGATATTTAAAACTTTTTGACCATAATTTTTAAAGTTCTCACTAACAATTAATATTTCTACTTGAATAGTTGCTAGCCATAATGGAAAGACACCACCAGTATGTTCGAGAAGAATAGCTACAAATCTTTCCATGCTTCCAAAAGGAGCTCTATGTATCATTACAGGTCTTAAATCTTCATTATTAGTACCCTTGTATGTAAGGTCAAATCTTTCTGGAAGATTATAATCAACTTGAATAGTTCCTAATTGCCAACTTCTCCCTAGGGCATCTTTTACCATGAAATCAAGTTTTGGTCCATAGAATGCTGCCTCTCCATATTCAACTACATAGTCTAATTCTTTTTCCTTTGCTGAATCTAGTATAGCTTTCTCAGAAATTTCCCAATTTTTATCTGAACCTATATACTTATCAGGTTTATTCTGATCTCTAAGTGACACTTGAGCAGAGAAATTTTCGAAACCAAGAGATCTAAATACATAAAGAACTAAATCAATTGTATTTTTAAATTCAGAGTCAACTTGCTCTGGAGTACAAAATATATGTGCATCATCAACAGTAAATCCTCTAACTCTACTTAAGCCATGTAATTCACCACTCTGCTCGTATCTGTATACAGTCCCAAATTCCGCTAGTCTCAATGGTAAATCTCTGTAGCTCTGTGGTTTTGCATTATACATTTCACAATGGTGCGGGCAGTTCATAGGTCTTAAAATAAATGTTTCATTATCGTTAGGAGTATAAATAGGCTGAAAACTATCAGCACCATACTTCTCATAGTGCCCAGATGTTTCATATAATTCCTTTGAACCTATATGAGAAGACATTACTTTTTTATATCCAGCTCTTTTTTGAGCATCTTCAAGAAAATTTTGTAGGCGATCTCTTAATTCAGTACCGTTTGGTAACCAAAGAGGAAGACCATTACCAACTCTACTTGAAAATGTAAATAATTCTAATTCTTTTCCGATTTTTCTATGATCTCTTTCTTTTGCTTTTTCAACTAATTCAAGGTATTCAGTCAAAAGTTTTTGTTTTGGAAATGAGATACCGTAAATCCTTGTTAATTGATTATTTTTTTCATCACCCCTCCAATAGGCACCTGCGATATTCAAAAGTTTAACTGCTTTAATAATACCAGTGGATGGTATATGCCCACCTTTACACAAGTCACTGAAATCTGCATGATCACAAAAAGTTATAGTACCATCTTCTAAACCTTCAATTAATTCAATTTTATATTCATTATCCTCACTTTTATAAAACTTTAAAGCTTCATTTTTAGAGATATTCTTGATCTTAAATTCATAATCTTCTTTAGCAAACTCGAGAAACTTTGATTCAATTTTTTGAAAATCTTTTTCAGAGATACTCCCTTCTCCAAAATCAACATCATAGTAGAATCCATTTTCAATTGAAGGTCCAATTGTTAATTTAGATTTTGGAAAGTAAAATTTAATAGTTTGAGCTAATATGTGAGCAGAAGAATGCCAAAATGCTTGTTTCCCCTCAAATTCTTCCCAAGTATACAGTTTTATATTACCATCTTTAGTTAACTGAGTTTCAGTTTCAACTATCTCATTATTAAATGACGCTGAAATTACTTTTCTTGCCAGACCTTCACTTATACTTTTAGCTACATCAATAACTTTGATACCCTTCTTGAATTGCTTAATTGAATTATCTGGAAAAATTATATCTATCATATTAGCTTTTCTGATTCAAAAATAATTTAATTTAATTTATTCTTAGGTCCTAAAGTTCCATTTAATATATTGATAATACCTTTATACCCATAATAAATAGCTAGAATTAATAAAACAGCTCCAATAGAAAGTACAATTAGGAAGAATGGATGGTCTTGATTATTAAAAGCCTGAGAAACAATTACCGGTGCAATAAAACACAAAGATATTCCCGTAAATATTTGTATGAATCCTTTTCTAAGATATTTATTCATAATTGTAATTTTCAATAGCTGATCGAATATTCTTGTGTTTTAAAATTAGTTTGTCAGCTTCTTCCTCTGAAATATTTAATTCGTTAACTAAAATTTTTCTTGCCCTACGATTTAATTTAGAATTATTTAATTGCATATCAATCATCTGATTACCTCTAACATGTCCATCAATAATCATTGTGATAGTTGAAATCATATTTAAAATTAATTTTTGAGCAGTCCCAGCCTTAAGTCGAGAGCTTCCTGTTATAAATTCAGGTCCAACTATGACTTCTATTTTGTAATCAGAATAAGCTGCAACAGGAGAGTTTTCATTACATACAATACATCCAGTAGGTATATTATTCTTTTTGCAATCCTTCAAGCCCCCAACTACATATGGAGTGGAGCCAGATGCTGCAATTCCAATAACAAAGTCATTAGTATTAACATTTTTTTTTGATAGATCTTCCCAGGCTTTGTCTAAATTGTCTTCAGCTGATTCAATTGAACTGTAAAGTGCAGGTATGCCACCAGCAATTAATCCTATAAATTTATCATGGGAAACACCAAAAGTAGGGGGGCATTCAGATGCATCTAATACACCTAATCTTCCACTTGTTCCTGCTCCAATATAAAAAATACGCCCACCTTTATCTATTTGAGGAACTATATTTTTTATTAATTCTGAAACCTTTGGTAAAACTTTACTGATCGATTCTAGTGCTTTTTTATCTTCCTGGTGCATAGCCTGAACAAGATCATTAATTGATTTTTTTTCTAAGTTTTTATGATTAGATTCTTGTTCAGTAACCTTTACAAAATTCATTTTTTGGAATTTAATCTAATATCTAGATTTTTTTTGATCTCTTCAAAAAATTCCTGCATAGTAAGATAATTAGATTCAACAAGATCATCTCTAAAGACAAGTAGAGCAAGGTCTTTAGTCATTTTCCCATCTTCAACAGTGTCAATGCACGTCTCTTCGAGTATCTTACAGAAATCAATTAAGTCTTGATTATTATCAAGTTTACCCCTGTGAAGCAAACCTCTTGTCCATGCAAATATTGATGCAATCGGATTGGTTGATGTTTGTTCTCCCTTTTGATATCTTCTAAAATGTCTTGTAACAGTTCCATGAGCAGCTTCAGCTTCGAGTGTTTTTCCATCAGGTGTAACTAGTGTAGATGTCATAAGACCTAATGAACCGAAGCCTTGAGCTACAACATCAGATTGAACATCTCCGTCATAGTTTTTACAAGCCCATACAAAACCACCTTTCCATTTAATTGCTGCTGCAACCATATCATCAATCAATCTGTGTTCATAGGTGATATTTTCCTTTTTAAACTTTTCTTTAAATTCACTAACATAGACTTCTTCAAATATATCTTTGAATCTACCGTCATAGGCTTTTAGAATAGTATTTTTGGTTGAAAGGTATAGAGGCCATCTTTTTGTAAGAGCCATATTCATACAAGATCTAGCAAATCCGTAAATTGATGAGTCTATATTATACATTGACATTGCAATGCCATTTTCTTCAAAATTGTAAACTTCCCATGTTTTAGTTTCACCACCATCTTTAGGTGTAAATTTCATTTCAAGTTTACCTGGTCCATGAGTAATTGTATCTGTAGCTCTATATTGGTCTCCAAACGCATGTCTTCCAATACAAATTGGTCTTGACCATCCTTGAACATATCTAGGTATAGATCTACATATTATAGGTTCTCTAAAAACAGTACCACCAACAATATTTCTAATAGTACCGTTAGGAGATTTATACATTCTTTTTAGAGAAAATTCCTCCACCCTTTGTTCGTCAGGAGTAATTGTAGCACATTTGATACCAACATTATATTTCTTAATTGCATTAGCAGCATCAACAGTGATCTGATCATCAGTTTGATCTCTCGATTCAATTCCGAGATCAAAATATTTTATTTCAACATCAATATAATCAAGAATTAATTTTTCTTTTATAAATTTCCAGATGATCCTAGCCATTTCATCCCCATCAATTTCAACGATGGGATTAGCTACTTTTATTTTTGACATAAAAATTATACTTCTTTTATCCTAGCTTTTTTACCTCTTAGCTCTCTAAAATAATATATTCGAGATTGTTTTACCTTACCTTTTTTATTTATCTCTATTTTTTTAAGAGCAGGCATATTAAATGGGAAGATTCTTTCAACACCTGTTGTTCCTGACATTTTTCTGATTGTAAATGTTTTAGATTCGCCTCTACCCTTAATTTGAATTACAACACCTTTAAAGAATTGAGTTCTAACTTTATCTCCTTCTCTAATCTCATAGTATACAGTTATTGTATCACCAGATGAAAATTCTGGAAAGTCGTTCTTTTTTATGAGTTTTTCTTGAACTAAATTAACTATTGAATCCATAGGTGTAATTTTAAATTACTTGCGTTTTACAAGCACGTGCAAAAGTAAGTTTTTTTTATTCATTATCAAAAAGATTTGGTCTTAGTAATTTAGTTCTCTCTAATGATTTTTCATCATTCCATTTCTGTATTTCTTTTTTATTACCTGACAACAAAACTTTTGGCACATTTAATCCATTAAAAACCTCTGGCCTAGTATATATTGGTGCGGAAATTAAATTATCCTGAAATGTGTCAGATAGTGCAGAAGATTCATCACCTAAAACCCCTGGCAATAATCTTATTACAGTGTCACAAAATACAGCAGCTGGAAGCTCTCCACCAGAAACCACATAATTACCAATTGATATCTCTTTAGTGACAATATTTTCCCTAACTCTATGATCAATGCCTTTATAATGTCCACAAATAATTATTATATTATCGAGGTTAGACATATTATTTGACATTTTTTGGTCAAGTAATGAACCATCTGGAGTTAAATATATAATTTCGTCATATTCCGTTTTTTCTTTTAAAGTTGCTACACAGTTATAAATTGGCTCAATTTTAATAACCATTCCAGGAAAACCTCCATACGGATAATCATCAACTTTTCTAGAATTGCTTGCATAATCTCTGAGGTTGTGAGTGTTTATCTGAACTTTTCCATTTTCAATAGCTTTTTTAATAATTGAGAAAGAATTCAAATTATTAAATACTTCCGGGAATAATGTTATTATATCAATCTTCATCAATTTGAGCTTTTAGTTAGAGTCACTGACACAGATCTTGACTTATTATCTCTAATATAATTGACCGTAACTTTATCACCTGGTCTTTTGGAAGACAAATATCCTGATAGATCAGAAAATTTATTGATTTTAAACCCGTCTACAGATTTTATGATATCACCTCTTTGCAGACCGGCTAATTCTGCGCCAAATCCATTTTCTATTTCATCAACATAGAAACCTTCAACTTCATTTATGTTTAACTGTTCAGCATATGAGGAATTGAGAGCTACCCCTCTTACACCGAGCAAACCTTTCTGAACATTACCATACTCAATAATATCTTCAAATATTTTTCTTACAGTATTACTAGGAACAGCAAATGAATAGCCAACATACCCACCAGTCATTGATTGGATTAGTGTATTAATTCCAATAAGCTCACCCTTAATATTAACTAGTGCACCACCACTATTTCCAAAGTTAACAGCTGCATCAGTTTGAATAAAAGATTGATTTTTTTGATCATATTCATTAAGGTCTCTTGACTTTGAGCTTATAATCCCAGCAGTAACTGTTGAATTTAGATTATAAGGATTTCCAACAGCTAGAACCCATTCACCAATAAGTGATGAGTCTGAATCTCCAAAAAAAATGTAATCAAGTTTTGTATTTGAATCTATCTTTAAAACAGCTATGTCAGTGATTGCATCAAAACCAACAATTTTCGCATCGTATTCTTTGTTATTATTAGTTGTTACAATAACCTCTGTTGAATTTTCAATCACATGATAATTTGTTATTATATATCCGTCTGGAGAAATAATTACACCAGATCCAGTACCAACCTTTTTCCTAGACTCATCTCCGTAAAAAAATTGTAGAGCCCAACTATCACTATCTTTAACTATACTAGTATTTTTAACATGAACTACAGCATCAATTGATTTATTTGCCGCATATGTTAAATCGGGTAGAGAAGAAGAGCTAATAACGCCTCGCTGGGAAACAGTATTTAATAAATATTTTGGTGAATTGTCGTTTACTAATGATGTTGAATACTCAATAACATCTGTTTTTTGTGGATTTCTTAAAAAAAGAAATGTAACTATTGAACAAAACAGTGAAATTGTAAAAATTTTAAAATATGACTTCATTTTTTGTTTGTAAAAATAACATATTAAAAATTTAATAATTATATTTTAACTATAGTTTAACTTGCAATAAATGAATTTAAAGTTAAGAGCTCTAGAGCCTAGTGATTTAGACTTATTATATAATGTTGAAAATGATAAATCTTTGTGGGTATACTCAAATACAAAATCACCGTTTTCTAAACATATCTTAAGTAAATTTATACAAAATTCTCATTTCGATATTACTGAGCACAAACAACTTAGATTAGTGATTTGTGATGAATATACTTCGTATGGCTATATTGATTTTTTTGACTATGATCTTGTTAATAGAAGAGTTGGATTGGGAATAATTATTTTTAAAGAATACAGATCAAAAGGTATAGGAACAATATCACTCAGTTTAGCAGAAGATTACTTAATTAATTTTGTGCCTATTCATCAAATCTATGCAAATATTTCAAGTGAAAACTTTGAGAGTGTTGCTCTGTTTGAAAAGAATGGATTTAAATTGATAGGTTTAAAAAAAGATTGGATATATTTCAATAACGAATTTAAGGATGAATTGCAATACCAAAAGATTCTAACAAAATGAAGCCTTTAAAAAGAATATTAATACCAATAATATTAGTTACTGGATTCCTAATAGTAGATTATTATATTAATTTTTATAAAGATAATACTGCTTTTGAAAGCGATAGTATTTATTTATACGTTTCAGAGAATGATACATTGGCATTTACTGATTCTATTTCAAAATATATTAAATCAGAAAAATCTTTTAATAGAGTAGCTAAAAGCCTCGGATATGTTGATAATAAAAAAACAGGAAGATTTAAAATAAATAAAGGTATTGGCAATAAAGATATAATCAGATCTTTGAAGTTCAATAATACACCATTTACTTTAACTTTTAATAATCAAGAAAGAATCGAAGATTTAGCTGGAAGAGTTTCTAAACAAATACATGAAGACAGCTTATCATTGATTAAAGCATTTAATGATCCAGATTTTTTAAAAGACAATAACCTTAGTAAGACAAATATACTTTCAATTTTTATTCCAAATTCCTATAACATATACTGGGATATTAGTGCAGAAGAATTTAGAGATAAAATGCTAGATGAATATAACAAGTTTTGGAATCAAGATAGGACTAAAAAAGCAGAGTTAATTGGTCTAGATAAGTTAGAAGTAATCTCTCTTGCATCAATTGTACAAATTGAAAGTAGGAAAATTGACGAACGACCTAGAGTAGCTGGTTTATATATTAATAGGCTAAAAGATAATATGAGGCTTCAGGCCGATCCAACTGTAATCTATACAATTAAAGAATACTACAATAATTTTGATACAATCATTAGGAGAGTGTTATATAGAGATTTAAAATTAGAATCAGAATTTAATACCTATAGAATTAAAGGTCTTCCTCCTGGACCTATTACAATGCCCGATATATCATCAATTGACGCTGTTCTAAATTTTGAGAAACATAACTTTTTATTTATGGTTGCCAACCCTTCAAATAGAGGATACCATCTTTTTGCTAGTGACTTAAAAGGACATAACAGAAATAAAAAAGCTTACATTCGTTGGATAAATAGTCGAGGAATTTACAGATGATTTAATTTGAAAGTTTCTGATTCAGATCATCAACGTATTTTCTAAATTGTTTATCGGTAAAACTTAAATTATCAACTGTCTTACATGCATGAAGAACTGTAGCATGATCCCTTCTACCTATTTGAGATCCTATACTAGCAAGGGAAGCTTTTGTATATTTTTTTGCAAAATACATTGCAATTTGTCTAGCTTGAACGATATGTCTTTTCCTTGTCTTTGATTGAAGAGTTTGAATATCCATTTGAAAATAATCTGAAACTATTTTTTGGATGTAGTCAATTGAGACTTCTCGTCTGTTATTTTTAACAAATTTATTGATTACCTCTTTTGCCAACTCAACAGATATTTCAGCCCTATTAAATGACGACTGAGCAATAAGTGATATGATAGCTCCTTCAAGTTCTCTGACATTTGAATTAATATTTTTTGCAACATACTCAATTACTTCGTCATCAATTTCAACACCATCTCTATAAAGTTTGTTTTTAAGTATCGAAACTCTAGTTTCAAAATTAGGGTTCTGAAGCTCTGCTGATAATCCCCATTTGAATCTTGATAATAATCTTTGTTCAATGTCTTGCATGTCGATTGGAGCTTTGTCAGAAGTCAGTATAACTTGTTTTCCATTTTGATGCAAGTGATTAAAAATATGAAAAAACACATCTTGAGTACCAGATTTTCCTGATAGAAACTGAACATCATCTACAATTAACACATCTATGACTTGATAGAAATGAATAAAATCGTTTCTTGTATTTTTTTTCACGGAGTCAACATATTGTTGAGTAAATTTTTCAGCAGATATGTATAAAACAGTTCTATCAGGATATTTTTGCTTAACATCTACGCCAATTGCATGAGCTAAATGAGTTTTTCCGAGACCAACTCCACCATAAATTAGAAGGGGATTAAAAGATGTTCCGCCAGGTTTATTTGAAACTGCAATACCAGCTGATCTTGCTAGTCTGTTTGAATCACCCTCTAAAAAACTTTCAAAAGTATAATTAGGATTAAGCTGGGATTCTATTTGAAGATTTCTTATGCCTGGAATAACAAACGGATTTTTAAGCTCTGAAGCAAAGCTACTAAACGGTGATTCAATAGATTGGGATTTAATATTTAAGCTAGACGAACTTGGAATACTCTCCGTAAAAGGAGTTTTGTTACCAAATGTATTTTCCATTTTAATTATATAGACAAGTCTAGCTTTAGGACCAAGTTCTTTTGTTAGCGAAATTTTCAGAATTTTAACATAGTGTTCTTCAAGCCATTCATAAAAAAATTTACTAGGAACTTGAATACTTAAAACATCATCTGATAATTTAACAGGAATAATAGGCTCAAACCATGTTTTAAAAGCTTGGGGCTGAATGTTGTCCTCAATAAAGGATAGGCATTTGTTCCAGACAGCTGAAGGTGATTTACTCATTTTTAATTAACTATATTTAAATTGGATATGATAATGAATGCTTGTTAATGTTAGTTTACAAATATTAATTAAAAAAAAGTAAAAAAAAACATGCCTAGCTATTGATTTTTAATTTTTTTTTAGTTAAAATAAATAACATAATCTTGTAAGAATATTACTAAATTCCTTCAAAAAAATTATATATGAATTATAAAACTCGTAAAATAAAAGTAAGATATGGTGAAACGGACCAGATGGGTATTGTCCATCATAGTAATTATTTAAAGTTTTTTGAACTGGCAAGAATCGAATGGCTTGAATTTTTAGGTATGCCATATGAAAAAATAGAAAGTAACAATATAATTTTACCAGTGGTTAAATGTGACCTTCACTTCATAAGTCCACTAAAATTTGGTGACTCATTTTTTATAAATGTATATTGTAAAGAGGAACCAAAATCAACTATTGAATTCAACTATGAGATTTATTCATCAAAAAATCATAAAATAGTAACTAAAGGTAATACGGTTTTGGCATTTTTAAATTCTGAATCAATGAGGCCAGTTAGATGTCCAAAAATAATTGGAGAACTATTTTAAAATTCATCTTTCAATTTCATATAAGAAATCCTCTCCTATTTTTCTTTTAGTAAACTTGTTTAGATCTAACATAGGACCTTTCATCCCTTCACCTAAATTTTTCGTTGATTTAAAGACTCTAATTGAATCCCATTTATTATTTTTTAGAAAATGATTTAAAGTTCTAGTCCCACCTTCAACTATAATTGATTGAATTTTTAGATTGTAGATTGAATCTAAAATTGAGTTTATTGATTTGAAATTAATAATTTGATTTTCTGGTAGAAATGGTTTTTTATTTTGATCAGACAAAATAATAGTTCTTGAATCTTTAGAGAAAATTTTAGAATTTTTTAAAATTCTTTGATTTGGATCTAAAATAATCCTAACAGGATTAGCACCACTTACCAATCTAGTTGTTAACAGAGGATTATCATCAATTATAGTTTGAACACCAACTAAAATGGCGTGTTCTTCACTTCTCCAATAATGAGATATCTTTTTTGACTGTTCCCCAGAAATTTGAAAAACCTCTCTTTTTAATTTCTTCTCTCTATTTGGAGCTATAAAACCATCATTTGACTCAGCCCATTTTAATATAATATATGGCCTTTTACGTTTATGATATGTAAAGAATCTTTTATTGAGTCTATCGCATTCTTTTTCCATTACCCCAGAAATTACCTCACATCCATTTGATTGAAGTTTTTTTATTCCATTTCCTTCAACAAATTTATTTGGGTCTCTAGAGCCAATTACAATTTTTTTTATATCATTATTTATAATTGTTTCCGAACATGGAGGAGTCTTCCCATGATGATTACATGGCTCTAAGCTTACATATAGTGTTGAATCTTTTAATAATTCTTTATTAGTAACACTCTTTATGGCATCAACTTCTGCATGACTTTCACCATATTTAGCGTGATAACCTTCTCCGATAATTTTATTATTATGCACTATTACAGAGCCAACTAATGGGTTAGGATATGTGTTACCTATGCCCTTTGATGCAAGGTCTATACATCTCTTCATGAATTTAATGTCATCCACTTAACTATGTAATAAAATTAGAATTGTAAATTTAAGTCAAAAAGCTCAACTATGCTTATTAGAGAAATAAATGAATCTGATAATAGACCTTTAGCAATTATATTGAGGGAGGTTTTAACTGAGATGAACATACCTAAAATTGGTTCTGCATATGAGGATCCTGAAATTGACAACATGTATAATTCTTATAAATCATCTAGATCAAGATACTTTGTGGTTGAGGACAATGATGAAATATTAGGAGGTGCAGGTATTAACCCTCTCCGGGAAGGTGACCTTGATATCTGTGAGCTTCAAAAAATGTATTTCCATAAATCTTTAAGAGGTAGGGGAATTGGTGATAAGATGATTGAGTTTTGTTTAGATTTTGCAATTAAATCTAATTTTAAAAAATGCTATATAGAGAC
>TARA_B100001057_G_scaffold30462_4_pt1 | contig 30538 bp, 23 predicted proteins | sample TARA_B100001057 | Tara Oceans TARA_B100001057 (sample SAMEA2621839) | marine metagenome | biome: marine biome (ENVO:00000447); feature: surface water layer (ENVO:00002042); material: "saline water (ENVO:00002010), including plankton (ENVO:xxxxxxxx)" | depth 5 m
GCCCTGCCAGAGTACGTGACCGTCGGGTCGGTCGAACCAAAAACCGGCGATGCGGAGGACAAGCGTTCGGATGCCACGATCGCGGAACCCTTTGAGCACAAGCCCCACTTTCACGAGTGGGCCACGGCGCTGCCGGGCATGATCTGCGTCTCGCGCAAGGCGCGCAACTCCACCTTCCGCAACTACGTCGCGGCGGAGACCGCGACGCCCGTGATCTCGTGCTGCGCCTGCCTCACTGCCGACGACATGAAGAACTTCTACTTTGCGGGCGTGGCCCGTTCCAAGTCCGTGCGACCCATCGACGACGGCGTCGGCCCGCAGATTGACGAGTTCTTCACGCTCGCAATCGGTGGCATGTGCACGCTGCTGAACAATTCGGGCACGACGCTGTACCCGGGCGACATGCTCGAGTGGTGCTTCTACAACCAGAAGGCGTACTCGTCGGCTGGTTCCAAGGGCGCGGCGCGCGGCAACTCCAACCCGCGGAGGATCACCGTCAAGATTGCGACCACCGCCAGCGAGCGCGTGATCGGTCGCGCGCTTTCGTTCGCCAAGCCGGGCGAGACCTTCGACCTGCTCCTCAAGTCGTGCTAAAAGCCCATGATCGGTGGGTGCGGTGCGCTCCTACTGTGGCATCCATTGGTATGCCGGAAAGCAAACGGAACGGAAGGGATGGGGCAGGCGTGTCCGTGTCCGTGTTGTGTTATTGTACCCAAAAAAATGTGCCAAGTCCTTTGTCAACACCCAACAACCATCACGAGCACCGGACAGCCCCAGAGGCGATTGCTGGGTGCGTGTTCCACTTGGCGCGATCAAGCGGCAATGCAATGTCCACGAGCGGTTTGAGTAACAGGTTGTCCAGGAGCTGACGCATGCGATCGACGCTGAGCAGTTCGCCGACGCGGTTTGTCGTGAGCGCGTGCAAAGTACACGCCATCAAGGCCCGGTGGGCCCACGACTCAATGCGCAAGTGCGTGGCCTCCAGGATCTCAGGGGGGAATAGATTCTGTGCAATCAGGCGCTTGTCTGCGTTAGCCGGCCACAAGGGCCCGATGTCGACGCACGAGCCGAGTTCGTTGCAGATGGGGCCGTACCCAAATCCCCAGGTCACGTTTGCGTACTTGAGTCGCTTGCCCGATATGTGCTCGAGAGATACCATTGTGATGACCGCATATGGCCCCTCCTCATGGCTAGGAATGCTCATGCACACGGTTTCTGCGCACGAACGCCGGGCAGCGGCGGGTGCGTTTTTCGCTCCCGCGCCTTGCGTTGCCAAAAGAGTGCAATATCCCATTTGCGCACTAGCAGCTTGACCTTGCGCCAGCGCATGAGCGTGTGCACCCACATGGCGTCGGGGACCAGCTGATCAGGGAGTGGACCTGTCGGCGTGTGCTTGAGATGCATCCGTAGAAAGTCGAGGCGCACTGTCCGGTGGAAGATGTGGCCGCCGTTGGCGGCGATCCAACGCAACGCCCTCATGCTTCCGTCACTTATGGCGTGCTGCACGGCGCCCTCTACCGCACTTTTGTCCCACGGGCAGCCGCGCTCACGCAGCCACTTGAGCAGCTCGATGTGGCCATTGCGCGCCGCCGCCCAAGCTACGCGAGGGTTCAACTCGTACATGCTTCCAAACTCGGCCAACAACCACTCGAGCACGTCGCGGCGATTGTTCGTCGCTGCGTGCATCAGCGACAGCTGGGGATTTGGGTCGTCGCAGCCGTCACTGCGCATGTACTTGAGCATCTCGATCGGAGCCATCACGGACGCCGTGCAAAAGGCGTCTTGGGGCCACTGCGCTCCGTTGAAGTCCAAGCGAAGGCCAAGCTCCCTTGGCCTACGTAAAGCTTTGACAATCTTCAGATGCTCGCCAATTTTTCGCTTCCGCAGACCGCTGCCGAGCGCGGCGTGAAAGAGGCACCGGTTGCTGGGAAGGATGCGCACGCCATTCACAAGCCACAAGAATGTGTCAAAGTCGCCCCATTCCACCGTCTCGTGGAGGGTGTCTCGATCGATTGGCAGATTCATCGACCCTAACCACCGGACAATGTGAAATTGCCCATGGCTGGCGGCGTACTTTGCAATCTTCTGGTAAGGCTTGCACTCCTCGGGGTGGGCATTGAGCAAAAATTTCACCACGTCGAGGTGGCCCTTGAACGCCGCGGCAACAACCACGCGGTTGTCGACTGGAAGGTTAAGCTCGGCCCAAGCCCACATGAGCACGTGCAAGTTGCCGTTCTCAGCGATGACGCTCGCAAAGGCCGCATCCCACGTGAAGGGAAAGCGCATTTCACGCGCCAACCGGAGGCTCTGCCAGGACTTGGCGACCCGCGCCATGGTGGTGCGGGTCCGCTTCGGCCCCGCGGCACGGAGCGCACGGCACGCGAGCTTGAGCACGTACGGCACCTCGACGTGCTCGTAGATGGCGTGCAACGCATCTTCGGGCAGCTCATGCAGTAGCCGCGTGGCCGTCATCGGAGTTGTGGTGCGCAGTGTAGCGCACGAACGCCGGAGTGGCGCAGTGCACAAGTTGCAGAACGGTGACTGTGGTTTACCCTTTGCGCAACGCGCCTCGCGTGCCGGCGTTCGTGCGCCACACTGCGCGCAGAAACTATGAGCGCGCCGCGCCCACCTTGCCCGCACCGGCCTGCCTACTTTGTGCACGTCGCGCACGTGCGCGATGGGCGCAGCCCCCGGCATCGCGACCCGCAGCCCGACAACCACGTCGGTCCTTGCGGCGACGATCCGTGTCAGTACGGCGAGCTGTACATGCATGTGTGCCGCGTGCGCGATTTGCCGCCCACGTGCAAGTACGATTGGGTGGAAGCCGACGACTTCGTGGGCCCGGAGAACTGGGAAACGTCGGTCCTGTTCTACACATGGAACAGCACGGCCCTCGAGGGCTTCCCGGAGAGCCCCCGATCGGACGAGGGCAACGAGGACGCGGCCTTTCACTTTGAGGAGCGCTTCTACGTGCAGGTGACCGACGAGTCGGTGCGCGTGTGGGAGGGGAGCATCGCGCAGCTCGACTACACCTGCGACCCGTGGGACGGCGTGCGCCTGCTCGAGGCATGGGTCAGGGCCGCGCTGATCGAAGGCACGGCGCCGCAGAAGCGGCCGGGAAAGACACAGCCCGCGCGCCAGCCCGACTGGGACGATCCGTGGTGGGACGCTTAGAGTGTGTGCGTGTGGTCAGTGTTTGGGTTGACAGTCGCGCTTTGCGCTCTTTTTGCTACCCACTTCACCACCCCTCTCCCTCCGGCGTTCGTGCGCGCGCACGAATCCTAACCCCAACTATAACAAACTCAAAAGACGTCGCCACGCACCCCATGCCTGTCGATATCCAAAAGAAGCGGGCCAAGACCACGTCCCCGAAGCGCCTCTCGCCGACGGCCACCTTCCTGCTCTCAAAGGCGGTGCCAGGCTACTCCACGCTCATGTCGATCTCGTGTTTTGCGAACGAGATCGCCTGCGCGACTGAGGAAGACTACGAGGACTACGACGTCCTGCGCAAGCTGATCACGGTGACCACCTATGCGGACGGAGACAAGACAGGAAAGTTTTCCTGCGCCAAGCTCTGGCACCTGATCGACGCGGAAGACCACAGCGAGCTGGTGCGCACGCTGGAGATCCTGGCCAAGTACGACATCCCGTTGAACTGCGCGCTCAAGGAGTGCGACTACCCGGACTACGACGAGCTGTCCGATTGCATCGAGGACGAGATGAAAACCTTCTTGGTTGCAAGGGCGCAGGAGGCCGAGGAGCGGCGTGCGGCCGACCCGGTCAAAAAGTGCGCCGCGTGCGCCGTCGAGGTGGTCAAGAGCCAACTGGCGCTGGGCATCGACAACACCGAGCCCAGTGCCAAGCGGTCGTGTGTGGGGGCGTGAATGCGGGCATGCACATGTGCGTCCAATAGGACCGCACCGAACGAGTTGTGTGTGTGCGTGGTTGTGCGCGTGCGTTGTGCCCCGTCCGGCGTTCGTAAATTTGTGCGCGCAGAAAATCAATCATGGCAGCGCCGGACGAGTATTTCCCGATTTTGTGCGCGTTGTCGCGCATCTTTGATCGCGAGGAAGAGATGCCCAAGGAACCGACGGCGTGCCTCAGGCGCGTGGGGTGGATCGTTGCCGATTACTTAAAAAGAGACGGTGCAATGCCGTCCGGTCATTCTCTGGCAAAAGAGCTTCGTTACGTGACCTCGGGCGGGCGCTCCATGCTTGTGTGGAACCCCTTCACCGCCTCGGCTATGAACAAGCCCAATCCCTTCATCAAAACTGGGTGGGTGCTCAAGGAGGTTGCGGACACGAACCGGTCCTTACTCGTCAAATCGGCCAAGTTTGGCTACGAGTACATCAGCCCCGACACTGGCAAGAGCCACGCGTTTCAACTAACCACACGCTGTGGGAATGCTCACGAGTTTGCGGCCTTCACTGTCCAAGGCAATGCCATCCACTGGTACCAGAATGAGGAATTCTGCACGTTTGCCCACACCTGCCTCAAACGGGACTTGGAAGATGTCGACCTCGAGTTGGTGGCCGTGCGCGAGGACGATGTCACCTACACGCGCTACAACATGAAAAAGAACGACTGCATCGTGCACCGCACGTATACCACCGAGCACCTGGAGACCGTCTGGATTTTTCACTTCCACGGTGCCGGGGCAGCGGGTCGCGTGCCGCACTTCCGCCCCTTCACACTGGACAACCATCTCAACTACAATTTGGGAAACGAGGCCATCATGACGTACCAGTCTCATGAGCAATCGGTGCACCTTCGCCTCGAGAGGCTGAGTCAGGACCTCCGGGCCGTCACCGGTCACCCCGGCGGCGGTCACGCCGGCGATCCCGACCGTCGGGGCAACGCGGGCATCCCCGTCGTCGTGTGCCTGCGGCACCTTTCGCGGCAACTCACGATGCGGCGTCGCGCGCGTCTGCTACGCGTGGCGCGCACGCTCTTGCTTGCTAGAGCACAGGAGGCCGAGGAGCGGCGCGCGGCCGACCCGGTCAAAAAGTGCGCCGCGTGCGCCGTCGAAGCGGTCAAGAGCCAGCTGGCGCTGGGCATCGAGACCACAGAGCCCGTTGCCAAGCGGCCGTGCGTGGAAGCGTGAGTGTGTGCTTGCGGGTGTGTGCGTCTGTGTGTGTCAAATTAAAAAGCTCGGGAATCCTTTACGCAACTCCGATGCCCCACAGCAATGCACACCGGTGCCGCGAGCACATGCGCGTTGCCTCAGTGCGCGCGCCGTTGCGCCTCTCGACGACGAGCCGCCGCCGGGCGTAGGAGTGCCAGCGGCCAGGGTGGAGCGCGAGGGCGTGCCTTAGTGTCAGCCCGGCGGCACGCACCACAAATTGCACCTCGACCGGTTCGCGCGGGCAGTTGCCAAGAAGTGAGTGTGCAGCCGTTGAGACGGTTGAAAGCATGCACCGGATCGCGGCATTCGCCGTGCGCCGGAACTGCTGGCAGACGAGGCGCGCTCGTGCGACGGTCTCGTGCATCTCGGCCACGCATTCCATGTTCTGTGCCATATGGGTCGAGAGAATACGCTCCACGAGGTCGTCGGGCAGGTCGAGGGAAGTTGTCCGATGCCGCATTTGCGTTCGCGCGACGGCAACAAGCGGCTTTTGCGATTGCGCCTCCTCTGCTTCCTGGCGTTCCTTCTCGGGCGCGTGCTTCTGCAAGAAGCAGTGCAACTGCACGTGGTCCTGCACAGCCAGCGTCTCGGCCCACTTGTCGTTTGACAAGCGGGGAGAAAAGGGCGTCCGATGCGGTGTGAGGGAGGCCACAAAGAGTCGTTGCGGGATGGTCATGTCTTTTACGCGTAGCTTGCGTATGGTTGCGGTGGGGTCTTCCCAAAATTGCTGCGGTGCAAAGGCCAACGAGGGTGGGTGCGCCTTGATGGCTGCCGCAAATTCCGTCTGCGCCGCCTGGTCCTGCTCTGCAGAAAAGCGACGCGCGCGGTCCTTATAATTGATGTAGGCATTGATCGCCATAGGTACAGGCCACAGAACGAGAAACTCGTCGCCAAACTGCACGTTGGCAATGGGCAGCTCGTTACGGTGGGCGACGCAAATCCGCGAGGCCCATGCCCAGCCACGTCCGCGCGGCAACCGCACAAAGACAAGCGTTTCTGCGCCGACGCGGAAGCTGGGCATGTGCGCCGCCAGAAAAAGGCCGTAAAAGTGAGAATGTGCGGTGCTCTCGAAGCGCTCAAAGCTAATCAGGGGCGGAAGGCGTGCCCGGTGACTGACAGCCTCTTCTGCAACTTCGTAAACGGAGAGGTCGGTCGAGTTGAGCAGCAGCATCCGTTCGGCCGCGCACGACGGCTGCCGCCGCGACCGCTGCATGGGTTCATCACAAGTTGCAAACTTGTGCAACCTTAAGCATCCATTGCTGCAATGCCTCGGGCGTGTCAAACGTTGCCTCGCGCTCAGTGGTCGTGAGCGTGCCCACCGTCGCGACGATGGTGGCCGGGAGTTGGTCGGTACGGTAGGCCACCACAAAGCGGTCCACGTTGGACGGCCTCGGCTTTGCAATGTCGATGGTGATAATATTGCTCCCTGGGAGCAACCGGCGCACCACGACGCGCGATTGCGCTTGTGCATCGTGGTGTGCCCATTCGGACAGCTGAGCGTGCAGTTCGTCGGTTACCACGTCAAAGAAAGGTCGCATCCTCACACTTGGGTGCTGGGAAGGACCTGGTAAGCGGCGCGGCGCGACTGGGGCACGTCCAAAAACGCCGCGCGTTGGTTGCGGGCACACCGCCTGAAGATCCGCGTAACTGTGGCGCACACAGCAACAAAACCAAGGATTATGGCCACTGGGTGCATGTGCCCCCGCTAGCGGCGGCGCCGGCCCGCGGCCTTGTCGCCTCGTGGTGTCGGCGCGCGGCACCTGCGTTCGATAGCGCGGTTACATGTCGGAGAGCTCGTCCGAGCAGGGAGCCAATAGCAAAAAGCGCACGGTGGCCCAGTTGGTCGACCGGCTGCGCGCCAAGACGTCGACGGAGCGCCTGTCGCTCCTGGCGCATCTTTCGGTCGGGCGCACACTGTGCCGATTGCGCGACGCGATCGCCAACGGCGAGGAGGTGAGCCAAAAGGCAGCCATGGCGCTTTTGTGTTGCGGGATCAGTCTGTACCGCCGGCACACGCTTGGCGACAAGGAGGAGGAAGACGAAGATACCGTAGAGACCCATGGGCTCATCAAGCGAAGCACGGTGCTCATCTTTGTGCTGCTCGCGGCCATCGAGGCGTCGCGCGGCAACCGGCTCGACCTGGACCGCGCGCGCGAAGTGGTGGAAGCAGCGAATGCCGCGACGCTCGCCGACGTGCTCAAGACGCACGGCCGAAGAAAGCGCAAGGCGACCGACGCGGGCGAGGCGGGCGGCGCGAGCGAGGCGAACGAACTGCCCGACCCCAATGAGGCCGAGGCGGCCGAAGCGTGGGCACGCGTCTTGACCATCTCGTCCGGCGAGTTGACGCTCAGCGTGCTCCAGTTTGTGTCGCACTCCATCGGCAAGAGCGACGCCACCGATCACGAGACGCTGGCCGACCTCTTCTTCCGCAATTCGGCCGCGTGCATGGCGCACAAGATGCTGCTCAAGGGCGGCTCCGGCGACTTTGTCTCGCTCAAGGCGACCGCGTCCAATCCGATCCCACGCGAGAAGCGGCTGCTGGCCCTTGCGCAAGCGGGCGAGTCCGAGGCGGGGCAGCAGATTTTGCGCGACATCCTGCTCTCCTTTTTGCTACCCTCGAGCATTGTAGGCGTACGTCGCCACCTGCTGCTGAGCCGCGCGGCAAGCACGGCCGCGGGCGTCGATCACGCCGACGCGGTCAACAATGCGCACAGCTGCGCGATGGCGGGCGCCGAGTTCATCTGGCAGCACTCCAAGGACCCCTTGGAGCGCGCGTGTGCGCTTCTGGCGGGCGTGGCCATCCTGACGACGCGCGGTGGCGAGGATCCCATTCGCAAGCGCGACGCCTTTGTGGGCCGCGTGAGCCTGCCCTTTTTTGAGACGACGCCGCCGCCACCCGGGGTGAAGCGTCTGGCCCTAATCCCCGACCAGCGGCGGTGGGTGCTCTACAAGATTGGCAAGGATGGTGCGCCCAACGTGCTGTGCAACCTGCGCGGGTTTGAGGGCTTGTGTGACTGCCTATTAGAATTTGTATAATCGAAAGTATAAGTCGCGGTTACGTTGTATCACAGTAGCACCACGAAGAAGAAATGGCGCTACCTTCGCTGTCGGCCCTGCGAGTCGATGGGGTGTGCCGGCCGCGCAACACGCCCACCAACGCGGTGCTTCCCACGTGGGCCGATCGTGCACTCCAGCTGAGCGCGGAGGAGCTGGCGCGCATCCCCGACAGCTACAACACCTCGCGCACCGAGTGTGCAATTTGTTTTGAAGAGCTGCGACAGCCGTCTCCCGAAGACGACACGTCGAGGGAGGTCGTCGTGGCCGTGGACTCAGCGGACTCGTGCGGGCACGGATTCCATATGAAGTGCCTCCAGCGCTGGTTTGACAACCAGGTCAACCGCGCAGGTACACTTGCGTGCCCCCTGTGCAAGCAACCCTTCTTGGATAAGAAGATTGATGAGCTGTACCAGCGCGTCAACGGGGCGCGGCCACCTGCTGTGGAAACGGGCGACCGCCCCCAGGGTTTCCAGCAGCATCGCCGGCTTGGCCGGCACCGTCGTCAGGAAATTCCGTGGTACCCGACGCTCTTTGCGGACGCAAGGTGGGACGACGGCATGGGCGACGGCATCAATTGGCGCCTCATATTCGGGAGCTCAACGTCAGAGCCCGTCACGATCCGCATTCCGGAAGACCAGCAAGACCGGTGGGTGGAGTACACCCATGAGATCTTTTGCAGACGATATCAGGCAGACCCCACCCGCCTCACGCGCGCCATCTGGTCGGAAATCCTGAGACAGTCCGAGAACCGGCAAATCATGTGGATCAGCTACCACCTCCTCGTGAGCAGGCTGCGGGCGGCTGGAGGCGCGGCCGCCGCCGCGGCCGCCGGCGTGCGGGACAGCGTGCTCGCGATCGGCCGGGACGTGCAGCAGGCGCGTGCGGATGGCGCCTCGTGGCGCCAGGTCGTGCTGGCGCTCGCGCTCGGGCAGGAATAGGTGAGCTGGCGCACCGGAACGTCACAAGCTGTGCCCTTGTCGGGCGGTGGCCTACTGCGGACAAGGATGTCAGAAGAAGCATTGGCGAGTGCACAAGATCATGTGTTCTTCGCAAAACTGCATGGAGACGCAGCTCAAGAATGGCGTCGTCAAGCAGGGCATGCTGCTCCTACCACCAAACTTGTGACGCTTTTAGAGGGCATGTGTAGGGTATCGGCTTGGACGGAATGAGATAACTTAACACTTCAATCGCACAAAGCGAAGACTGTGGCTAAAAGCGACGCATGCTTCCCCCACTTACACAATTGCGAGTCTTTAGTATCGGTGCCGTAAAACGCAAGCGCGAGCCTGACGGTGCCAATGACGAGTTGGGGCTCCCGGATCCATACGATGCCGTTTCAGTCGACGGTGCGCAGTGGTTATGGCGATACATGCGCAGACTTGAAGAAAAGTATGTAAACGACGACACGGATTACACCAGTAGCCTTGTCAGCATCGACGAATCTGCAAAATACTTGAACTACCGGTACCGCAATGCACAAGAGACAAAACTGAGGAACCAATACAGCGAGTTTACTCAGAGCCTTGCCACAGAAGAGCCCGCGGAACGGGGAACCATAAAGTCGTACACCGACACAGATGCTCCTTTCAACCGTTATTTGAGTATGTGTGTCTTGGCTTCCAACGGGTCGATCGACGAAGAGCTTCAAATGAAAGTTCACAGACTGTACAAAGTGCTTGCTCGATGTCCTCGCCTCGAGGAACAAGCCGTATTCGTACACTCTGTTAAGGATCCTCGCAGCTTGCCGCACAATCTCTATTTTGCGGAAAAACGACCTCCGGTGATAGGAAGAGCCTACCTAAATGTCACATTTCTGTCTACCACCCAAGCAGAGCCCAGCGCTTTCGTCGACGAAAGCGAAGCGGGATTGGACATATTTTTTGACGTTGACGCAATGTGTTGCATGTGTGCGATAACGGCACCCGCAGGTTTGCCCGTCTTGCCACTTTGGTTTGTCGAACCCCCCCTTTCCTCTTACGAAGCGGAGGAGGAAGTCATTTTGCCGCCGGGGCTTTTGCTGGTGTATCAGGGAGAGCGCGTTCTAACTGTGGGATGGGAAGACGAGTATGAGGCCACAGTTCACTTTTACCAAGCAGTCGTGCCACCAACGCTTGATCCATTGGTGGAAACGCTGTTGAGTTAACAACACAGCTTCCCACCCCACCCTATTGAAAGCGTTGCGCATCTGTTGGGGGACTGACGATTGACAAAGCACCGCGCTCGGGCAGGAATAAGTGCTTTGCAACTTGTGGTCCCGTTGCACTTGACTTCCCTCGCAATGTCCCTCTCCACCGAGGACGAATTCGCACTGGGAGAGGCGGAAACCATTGCCAACCAGGTCCTAATCACAGCAATAAAGTACGGGGACCAGCTGGTGGCTTTTGAAGGGTGCCGCGAACCGTACCTGGACACTATCATTGCGCAGCACGTCAAGGTCCAATTGGCCGTCCTGCAGAACAGGTGGTCGAGAACAAAAAACGAAAAGATCGCCGATGGCTTGGAAGCCATGGGAAACGGGCTCGGAAACTTAGGCGAAGCGTGTGGCAAGCACAGCCTCCACGTGAAACTAGTGCAGTCGTAGCCAGCAGCTGTGATTGTCACAATTTATATGCAAGTTGTGTCTACCTGAAAAGTGTGCGCGTCATAATGAGCACCCCTGTGCAACTGCCCAACCTCTCCAATCTCAACGTGCTCACGGCGGAGCGCCAGCCGCGGAGCGCACTAAGCGCGTCCGAGCGCGCGGAGGACGGCCTGTACTGCCTCGACAAGCGCGACAGCATCGACCCATGCCGCTCCTACATCATCCTCAAGCACGCGGCCATCCAGGCCACCCCGGAGGAGTTTGCCGAGGCCGAGGCCTTCTTCATGAACGAGCCGAAGACGGAGGCGAAGCCAATGTACGGCAACAAAAGCACGCGCCGGCAGTGCACGTTCGGCCTCGTGCACTACAAGGACTACCACCTGGTGGAGCCGGCGCGGTGGCCGGCGCTCGTGTACCGCACCATCGCGGCGACGCAGGCGTTTGCAGCCCAGCTGGGCATTCCCGAGCCGAACGAGTACGACTCGGTGCATGGCAACTACTACCCGGACGAGGGCGCGGGCGTGATCGCGCACGCCGACGACGAGCCCCAACTCATCCCGGGCGCGCCCATCTTCTCGTACACCTTTCTGAAGGACGACGACAACACGCGCGCACGCGAATTCGTGATCAAGGCCAAGCCCAAGAAGGACCGCATCGACAAGACCACGGGCGGGATCAAGGTCCGGCTCGAGTCGGGCGACCTGCTCGTGATGGCGGGCGACATGCAGGCCGACTTCACACACGAGCTACCCAAGCTCAAGGGGCAGCCAGAGGGCGTCTACGCGCCCCGACTCAACTTTACGGTGCGCCGGTTTGTGCCGGCGGTTCCGAAGCCGACGCCCGGGGACTAGACGCCAAGTTTGGCGTTCCCCGGTCCGGCGTTCGTGCGCACACCTGTGCGCACAAATGAACGATTTCGACGAGTCGGGCGCGCCGATGCTAAGCGCGCACGACCGCGTGCGTCTCATCGTGCTGTCTCTCACCAACTGGACGTACGAAGAGCGAATTGAAGTGCTCGCGAGCCGTGGCCTCGAGTGCCGGCGCATTATGACCGAGCGTGAGGGGCGCACCCTGCGGCGCGAGTATGCAAAGTGGCTCGCCGACGCGGTGGCGCACTTCAACCCCATGATTTTGGACGGCACTTTTGCACAGCTCGAGCAGGACTACAACGATCGCCGGAGATGCTCGTCCGCGCCGATCGACCGCATCATAAGCCTGGTCAACTACGGACTGGCCTACGACAACTGCGGCAACAGGAAGCCGCTGTGCGTTCCCGAAATATTCCGCACCAAGTACCCATGGGCCCGGCCACTGACAAGTGAGCTTGTGCCCCATGCGTGGGAGGGCACGATCGCGGATCATGCCTGAGGGCTTTAGGGAATGTGCTTGTGCGCGTGGTCGTACAACTGGTTTTTAATAAAAAAAACCAAGAAGACACACACGCGCGTGCGCGCTTGGTCCACAAATTTTACGCCACTCCTGGGGGCGACGCTACCGCGCCCTTCCACAAGAACTTGCTCGCGGGCCCAATGGAACGGTCCTCGTTCCTGCTACCGCGCGTTTTTACGAGGGGTGCGTCGGCGTCATCGGGGTAGAAGCAACGCTGGACGCAGCACACGGTGCCGCACAATAGGATGCAGATCCCTGAAAGGATTGCGCAAACAATTAGTGGCAAGGTCCACCACATGACGCACGCGAGTGCCTCCTTTTAATAGTTTACCACGTTGGCAATATCCACACTCGCGATGCGAACGCGCTCTTGTCATGGGCGTCGCGCGCTTAGCGCCGCAGAAAGCTCAAGGTTTTGACTCGTCAGCTTATGGACTTGCCCCGCCAGCTCGGCGCTCTGGCGCTTGGCGGCGTCGAGCTCGCATTGGCGCTTGTCGAGCCTCGCCTGGAACCGCGCGTTCTCGACACGCAGCGCGTCGACCTCGGCACGCAGCTTCTTTGCCTCCGGTGGCGCGACCTCGCCATTGTCGCCCGGAGTCGCTACTTGTGCAGCCTCATCGGGTACCGCACGCCCAACGAGCGCCTTTAACGCCGCGCTTACTTGCTGGTAGTGCACACTCGCCGCGTCCTCAGGATCGAGGCGTAGCCACGGCGTACCATTGCGCTCCTCAGGAGTGCCGAGCACAAGTGGGACGAGCAAAGGTTTACCATTCGGCAGCCACTTGCCGCTCGGGCACTCCATGCTGCAGTGTTGTACCCACGGCGTATCAAAGGGCACATCGCCACGCTGTGCAATCCATTCGGGTGTCACCACGCCGCCGCGCGGCGGGCCGAGCCCGGCGATGGTGCTCGTACGGTAGTGCATCAAGGGCATCCAGTCCACGATGGCGGGAACCACTAGCGGACCGTGGTCGCCGATTTCGCCATCGGCCTGTAAAGCCGGAAACAACTCGCCCAATCGAAACTGCGAGACCAGCTCTCGGATTCGCTGCACGTGTCCCAGAGGGAGCACGTGCAATCGGCTGCGGTCGTGGTAGCCCGCAATGGACGACTGGTACGTGGCACCAGGCGCGCCTGTGGTCTTGTCCGAGCGGATGCTTGCCAGGCACGCAAGCATGCAAGGCCCAGCGTTCTTACAGTAGACGGGCGGCACCGTCTTGGGGTAGACGAGAAGCAGCTTGCAGAGGTTTTGGCCGATGACCTGTCGCAGTGCAGACCACTCGTGCCACTCGGGCGTGGCGTGATCCGGCTCGCGTGGGAACGCCGACGCGCCCTCGCTCAGAAAAACGGTCACGAAAAGGGCCTTGCCTCCAGGCGCGAGCGCCTTGCCACCCGCGTGGCGCGCGAGCACATCGGCCGGCGAGCAGTAGCGATGGTCACTCACGTGGCGCGTCAGTGGCACTTCCTCCGCAGCGCCATTGCCGAGCCGGAGGTACTGCTTTGCCCACGGCCCGCCGCGCCACTCCACCTCGTTCGTCTCGTCGAGCCTTGGCACGAACGTGTGGCCATGAAAATGCGTGGCTGCGCTCGGGTTGTCGGGAGTTGGTGTGCCTGCGTTGACAATGAGCGGCTCTCGGCCCATGCTACTGCGCGCACACTCCGCCAGCTCTGGGTCTGAAGTCAGGCGCAACGATACAAGCTGTTCCTTCCGAACGCGATGCAGGTTCAGCCCCTGTGCGACGAAGAGCTCGTCGGGCGTCTCGGGCTTGGGACCGTGAATGCTTAACTCCTCATAGCTCGGCAGTTGCGGGGCCCTGTCCGCGTGACCAACCATTCTTTTCGCCCTTCCGCGGCCCCTTTTAGGCGCCATGCGCGTATCGGGCGCACAGATGCACGAACGCCGATACACACCCCACAAGTACAAAAAAAACGAGTGCTCTTAGTGCGCATTGCCTACACCTCATTCACAACCGGTTTGTGTGCACTCTCTCTCTCACACACCTGCTCTCTAAGCCCCATCAGTTGACCTCGACTGGAAGGGGACCGGGGCTCAGCTGCTCCCAGAGGACCTTAATGGCGTTCATCATGGCAATGTATCCACCCTCGCTCATGACAACGCCCTGCGTAGCGCTGGCCATCTCAGTGTCCAATTGCTCCTGCACAATGCGCAGGTTGCGCTTGGCAACTTCCCAACGCTGGTTCTGCGGATGAATGCGCACTGCAGCACGGACAAACGGGCGCGGGCGCGCGTAGGCCCCTGCGGTCGGCGTCTCGGTCCCGTCGTCCTCCTCGGCCTCGGACGACGAGGGCGACGCTGCCGCCAGCGTAGGCGGTGGGGGCTCGTCCTCCGAGTCCGTGGTGTTGGTGTCCTGGTCGCGCAATTCGCGATACTGACTCTCGAGTGCGTGGGCATGCAACTGACGGGGGCTGTGCGTTTGAGCTGCAAGGTTGCGCTCGTGATAGATAGTTAACCAGCCGTACGACGACCAGGTCTCTGACTCGTTGACGTTGCGCTGGGGCGTGGTGCGATTGGGCAGTGCCGGTGGCAGCGGCGACTGCGGCGACGGCAGAGCTTGCTGGTCGTCGTCGGCGAGCTGCACTCGCATCCCGTCCGCGGTCCGGCGTGCCCGGGTCGCCGTCTGCGCATGACCACGGGCCTCCGCCGCGTCGGCCAGCTGCTCCGTGGCACGCACTGCGCGCCCCAAAAAGGTTGTCTGCTGCGGCGCGGGCTCTCGCCTCTGCCATCCCTCATCGCGCGTGTGCGTCCACTCGGAACCGTCGGCTGTCCGAAATGGGGTTAGGTCCCTCACACGTGCTCGCTCCGCCAGCGCCTCCTCCGCCACCCGCTCGAGCTGGCCGTACCGTTCTCGGTAAAGCAGCGCCAGCATGAACACGGTGCGCATGCGCAGCCGCTGTCTAGACCGCGCACCCAACATTAACTGGTTGCGCTGCCGCCCCGCCTCGTGCTGCAGGTTTGTGACGGCGTTGATAACGTCACCTCGTGCAGCGCGAATGGAGAAGTCAGCTTCCGTTGGCGAGGTATTTGGTACTTGTTCAACGATGAATTCGGTCATTGCCTCCCGATCGGCGAGCAGCGCCGTCACGCGCGCCAGAGGCAGTGCGCGCTCGACATCTTCGCAGCCTTGCGCATAGGCCTGCTCGGCGAGCTCGCGCGTGCACCCCGGCACCTGGCTCTCCAAGAAGCACAAATCCATCTCGCGCCGTCCGGCCGCGTCCAGCACTTCCTCCTCCTCATCCTCCACCGCCAGATGAACAGTGTGCGCATACGAGCGCTCGGACAGTGTGTGGCGTGGTTCGGCAGGGTACGGATAACCCCACACCATCACCTGGTGCGCGCACAGGAGGGCACGAACGCCACAACAGTATCCACTAGTTGCAAACGCGGTCACGCTTGGCAAGTCTAGAGGCCCATCGCGCGCACGCTCACTACCCGGCGTTCGTACTTTCCCGTGCGCGCAAAAACCACCAAAGATGTCAAGCGAGCCCCCCGAGGTACGGACTGGCCACTTGGTGATGCTCAAGGACTTGGTGTCGCGAAACGACCTCAACCTGCGCACCGCGCGCGTGCTCGACAAGTCGTGGACCGAGGCGGCACAGCACCCCGGTCGTGTGCCGGTGGAGATGGTCACCGTCAAGGTGCGCCCCGGCAAAAAGGGATCGCCCAAGGTGCAAATATGGGTCAAGCTCGACAACCTCGCGGGTCCCATTCTGGACCCGGCCGACATGACCGCGCCGCCCTACAATGGCATGACGGTCGAGGAGCGCACCGAAGCAAGCCTTCGGATGCTGGAGCCGCAGAAGCCCGCGCCCGCGCCCGCGGCTGCCGCCATCCCTTCCTCGGACCACGAAAATCCCTGGGACTTCTCGGACAGCGAGGACGACTCCGCGCTCGCGCCCGCGGCCGGCGACCCGGCGCCCGCGCTCGCGCCATTGTTTTCCGCCCGCGCGGGAATGATCGACAAAGTGGAGATGCTCGACCAGACCATCTACGAGTCGATCGAGTCGCCCGCTCCCGCGCCCGCAGGTGACCGTCGCGCCGCGGCGCGCGACACCCTGCGGAACATGATGCAGGAGCACTGCCCCCGGCCGCACTACTGCATCTACTGCGGCTCCGAGGGCCTGTACGGGGACAAGTGTGTGCCGTGCGGCTTCTACCGCGGCTCGCACTGCTTCGGTCCCAACGGGCCCTTGCAGAAGGGCGACACCCTCATGGGCCGCAAGCTCGCCTTTGTCAAGTGGCCGTGGCAGGGCGAGCCCGACGCGCCCTACGTGCGCGCGGGCGCGGCCGCGGCCGCGGACGTTGCGCCCGAACCCAAGTCCAAGTACGCCGTGGACCCGCCGCCCGTGCGCGCCCTAACGCGCGACGAGGTGCTCGGCCCGACGCTGGGTGGGTGCGCCGGGGTGTGCCCCAAGTACCCAACCTGCACGGCCGCACGGCTCGTCGCGTACGTGCTCGGCAAGGTCGACCACGTCACCCAGGGCGTGGCAGTGGACTTTCGCTACTGCTTCCAAACCGACGAGGACTGGCGCAAGATGCGCGAGCGCATCATCGAGATCCACGAGGCCGGCGAGGAGAACGCGGCCGAGGTGCTGCACGAGGAGTACCTCGTCGCGCACCACACCCTAAGCGAGACACGGCCGGAGTACCTGCCGGCCGACTGGGACGGCATGAAGCGGCGCGTCGATGCGCGCCAAAACTCCGGCGTGTGAACGTGCGCGCGCGCGCGCGCGCGCGCGCGTGTGTGTGTGTGTGTGTGTGAGGGTTACAACACGAGTTTTTTTTCTCGATGCAAACGCACTAGCCTGCCTTGGACAAATACTCGCGAAAGGTCTCCTTCCCGTGCCGCGCCTTTTCAAAGGCAGCCCAGCGCGCTTCGTGTGCGTCAAGCTGCGCCCACCCGGTCACTTGCGATGCCATCCGAAGATTATCGGGGTAGAAGCGGTTGCGGAAGGCTGCAAACGCCTCCCCGGGCAGGCCGTACTTGGCGTGTGCTTCCATCTGCAGCTTGTGGAAGCGTACGTTGGCCTTCAGCGGATCGGTGCGCTCGCCACTTGGTTTGACAGCCGTAGCTTTTTTACCAGAAGTCAGTCTCGATAGGTTGGGCAGGCGACGAGAGCGCATGCCTGCTTTCCGCAACCCATGCTTTATCGGGGTGTGCACCAAACTTATAACAAACGCGCTATAATTGACACATGAGTGCTGCGTAACCGTGCGCACGGTCTCCCGACGTTCGTGCTCGTGTTTGTGCACGCGCAATCGCCGCCGCGCTCCAACCAATGAGCGGATTTTACCCGCTCTCGCAAGAGGAAGCGGATACGCTCAACGCCAACGGCGGCCACGAGCCGCTGACAATGGAAACGTACAAACCCAACCGCAAACGGGACGACGAAGGTGCCACCTACCGGTTGTTCTGGGACCAGGACGTCTACGCCCTCAACCCTCCGGGGTTTGAGACCGAAGAGGACGAGCAGTTGCTCAAAGGGCGCAAATACGCAGTCTACGATGCTCATGCGCTCTGGAAATGGGTCAAACACCACCCCAACGACCCAACAAATAGCTTCAAGATTAGCTTTGAGACCTGGTGTGAGTTGCGTAGGGAGTACGATTCGGCGCTCAAAGTCAACAACCCGGATGCACTCGACGGGGTACCCGACTTTGTGGACGAGCTGCCACACGTTGGGTGGATCGATTTTGGTCCTAACGTCAAGTGGGTTAAGCGCAAGCCCTGGACGCACTGGTACTGCGATCGTCAAGGCAAGGGCTTTTGTTGGATTGCCTTGCGCAACGATGGCGAGGTGTTCTTCCGCACGTTCAACCGGACCAAAGGAGACATGGATTGGCGACCATGCGACGGATACTTTTTGTGCGGCCAGGAAGGCAGCGACCGCATTCGCAAAATCGTGTACAAAGGGTGGACCGATTACTACATCGGCGACTGCGGGTGTGAAGTGTGCTACATGTCGCGCACGGCACGCGGCTGGACGCTGGATTACACGCACGACAACGACGATGAGAAGGCACCAATGTATGTCCGGACCGGGCGGTCAAAGAGAGAGAGCTCGGAGTATTGGACTAACGCTGTGCGCGGGCGACTCGTCAGTGCCCGGAGCCCGGACGGCAACGTGAAGCAATTCTTCACGGGACCCAAGGGCTACGAGCGCGCCTGGAAGTGGACTATGTGGACGGAGCGCGACGGCGATTTAGAAGTGTTTTTCACAGGCAAGCAGGGCAAAGAGCGCGTGTACCGGATAAACCGACTCGATGTCGGAGACGTCTTGCACAAGCGGGGCTCAATGCACAAAGAGTACATTTGGAAGCGCGAGATTCTCGCTACCAACACCACCGTCTTTTACGAAGGGGGGAAGAACGCGGAGGCCATCCGGCGCATCGTCAGAGGACCCAAAAGCAACCCCGCAAGTTGCGCGTCAACCTTTTTCTACGGCCCGAGAGGCGGGGAGCGCGCCCGGCCTTACGTGTGCATAGGGACTGGCGTGGACGTCGAAACCTACGCGACCGCGGTCGCCGTGGGGGATGAGAATCGAGTCGCGCAGATCTACGCTGCACCCATGACCTGACGCGACTGGGCGCAAGCTGCAATCACGTACGGGTTTGCGATTTGCGTCTTGTGTGCCCACGCAAAAGGCGCCTAGCCTTCGGCGTTCGTGCACCGCGTTGCGCACATGGTGAGCGGAACATTCCCTCGCGGCATGCCATACGGCGGCAGCCTCCCGCACGCGACGAGCTGGCGCCTGGCCGAGAGGCTGTACAATTCCGACGGCGCGCTGCGCCTAAAGCGCGCCGAAAACGGTGACACGCTGCGATTTGAGGGCGAGAAGGGGAGCGAATTTGAGGTGCAGTACGACTCGGAGACGAGGGACGTGTACTGCCAATTCAGGAAGATCCATGGCCGGACGTACGAGGTGCTCCGCGAGTACAAGCTCAGTGGATGGAAGTGCCACTTTACAGATTACCGGCCTTGCGGTTGGCGTAAAGTGCGGTGCGTGCAAGCCGCCTCGGGCCGACAGGCGTACTACGAGGGCCCCGTTCGTCACGAAAAGCTTGTGATGAAGATTACGCCCAAAGGCAACTTTTACTACTATGAAGGCGAGCGAAAGAGCGAGCGGCTTGTGCGCATCTGGCATGTCCAGGGAGGCACGGATCGGCGGTCGTACGATTTCCTCGCCTTTTTTGAGGGCGAGCCTAAGCAGGAACGCCTAGTGCGACAAGAGTGGGGCAACGGCGATGTAGTCTTCTTCGAAGGCGAGCATCCCACAGAGCGCAAGTACAAACGCGTGTTTGCGAGTGGCACGGCGCAATATTTTCAAGGAGCGCATGGAAAAGAGTGCGTCGTCAGGGAGGAAAAGTCCAGTGGTGTGCAATTGCTCTTCACCGGGGACAAGGGAAAGGAGCGCAAGGTCCGCGAGGACCACCCCAGCGGTGTCATTCGACTGTTTGCTGGCGAGCGTGGGTGCGAGTACATGACAATGGAACTCGCATTTGGTCGCACTCACGAGTGCACCGTGTCCCAATTCGACGTGTTAGATCGGAGCGCGCCGCGCAGGCGACGGATATTGTTTCCAAACGGCACCATGCTCGTCTATCCGGGTGTCGCCGGGGAGGCCAACGAGCCGCCACCCGGAGTGTCGCATTTTGAGTACCCGCCGCGCATGATCACGCCCGATGGCCGCCTGCTCAAGCGAACGCGGGAAGGCCTCCAATGGAAGCGCGTGCACGAAGACGACGATTCCGGTAGCATGGGCTGGGAGCAGCGCAAGCGTTTCAAGAATGCGGCAGGCGAGATGTGGTCTGAGCTCGAGCGGCTCGCGGAACAGGGTGGCGTTAACGAGAATGCGCTCGTGACTCTGGGAATCTGCTTCAAGAAGCTAAACTCTGAGCTTGATTAGGGAGCGTCCTTGCGCGCGTGTCTTGTATTAAAAAGGCTAATTGGAAAGTGTAATTCCCAGTTTGTCACTTGTCACGCAACCGATCCGACCGATCGAACCGGTGCGCAACCCCGCCTTCTGGCGTTCGTAGATTCGTGCGCGCAGATATTCGCAAGGCCTTACAAATCTGCCCGTGCGCAGATGGCCGCTGCTGAGGCGCTCATGGCGCTAGCCGTGGACTTGCCAAACCTGGAAGGAGACCAAAAGGAGGGCGAGGAAGATGAGCTGGCAACGCTTGAGGTGGTCGGGGTAGAGGTGGTTGACGAGAACTGTGATCAGGAGAGCGTGGAGGTGGTAGAGGCCGACGAGTGGCAGAAGGGAGGGCGTTCCGAACACGACCTCTGCCGCGCAGAGACAAAGTGGAAGGTGGCGCCGATGAAGCAAAAGCGCAACAGGTCGACGTCGCAGACCAAGACGAAGCCGTTTGTGTCCCGCCCATGCTGCTCCATTCCCGACGAGTTGGGTGGCAACGAGTTGTGCGTGCTAAACGCGGGTCACAAGGGCCCGCATCAGCTGCCGGATGGTGGCACGCGCGCAAATCCTCAGCCTGGTGGGCAGATCGAGCGCGTCGTCCCTGCGGACCCACCGCAGGCGCCACAGCAGGAGCAGCCAGACCCGCGCGAGGTAGCTGAGGAGATTGTCAAGCGCCGTCCCAGCAGCGAGGTGTGCGATGCCCTGATCACCGACGTGCTCAAGGAGTACGAGGAGCACATGACTTCCCTCAAGCGCCAGTCGGCGTGCTCGGTGGGCCGCGTAGTCGACGGCATCAAGATCTGGTACGTGCCCGCCAAGCATCAGGGCGGCGAGTGGTTTGCGCTTCTGCCGTGCGGCCGCAAGGTACAGGGCAAGCGTGCGATCATGGAGGCGATCAAGGTGCGTGTGGTGCACTTCAACGATCAGGAAATTGCCGAGCGGCTCCAATTCGGCCTGAACGTGGTCGTTGGCGAGATCGAGGCCGCCGACCCGATCGTCCAGCGCGCGCTGAAGGTTGAGGGCACCAACGTGCAGCAGGAGGAGCACTTTGTGACCCTGCCGATCATCGCCACGCCCGAGGGCGGCAAGGCCTTTGCAAACATGAACGACGCCGAGCTCAAGGCGGTCGTGGTGCAGGGACAGGCAGAGCTCAACGAGCGCGAGATCAGGAAGCGCACTGCCAAGGTGATCGACGAGTCGCGCGACCTCCTCCGCCTAGAGGAGGCGCACGTAGCACGGATGAAGGATGAGGCCGACGCACGCGAGGCCCTTCTCGAGCAGGGCGAGGCAAAGCTCGCGCAGGAGAAGACTGCGCTTGAGAAGGAGCGCACGACGTGTGCCGCCGAGTTTGCGGAGAAGCGGCAGAAGCTGGGAGACGCCATGGCGGCCCTGCGCGATTCGCTTTGAGCATAGAAAAGGGTGCGCGGACGCATGGCGAGCAGTTTTCGACTTTGGCGGCGGAAAGTCCGCCGCCAAAGAGAGGGGGGAGATAAAAACGGAAACTGTCGGGTCGTGCCCGGGTTCGTGAGTGTTGATTAAGATTTACAAAAAGGAAACACCCAAGTGACAATTCACACGAACCACGCTCTCGACACGCCAACCCAACACACGCCCAGTCACCCAACGGCGCCTCCGCCACCGCCCAGCGCGGTCCGCGCCTCGGCTTGGTTGAGGAAGAGCGCGGCCATCGCCTCGAGGGTCGCGCCCTGCGAGTCGGTGGACTTGTGCCGCTCGTGCAGCAGGTCCAGGATGGTGTTGCGCCCGATGACCGTCACGTACTTGACCTCCTTGCGCTTCTGGCCCAAGCGACGGATGCGCCCGCGCAGCTGGTGGCGGTGCGCAGCGTTGCCCGCGTAGACGCCCGTGACGATGACGCCCAGGCGCTGTAGGTTGTAGCCCGTCACGTCGTCCTTGGTCACGACGATGATGCCCACGGTGGGATCGGTGGGCTGCGTCGCGTTGAGGGCGGGGTCGCGCATCTCCACGCGGAAGTCCGAGCCCGCGTACCACACCAGCTTGTTCTGCAGCCCCCCCGCCCCGGCAGCGCTGTCCACCACCACGAGCGCGCCGCCTCCCGGGTTCGCCGCGCGATCGCGCCGCGCCTCGGCCACCGTCACCTCGGCCAGCTTGAGCTCGATGGCGTCCCGCACGATGCTCGCCGCCTTGCTCCACCCGCCCGAGACCGCGAGCGCGGCCTTGTGCGCGTCGTACTCGTCCTCGCTCAGCCGCACAAAGACCTCCTCCTCGACCGCCTCGATGCCCAGGTCGTAGCGGCCCGAGATGAAGGTGGCGCCTGCGACGAGCACGTCGTCCGGGCTGGCCACCGGGAAGTTGACGCACCGGCGCAGCCACTCGCGCGCGAGCATCTGCCGCGTCGAGGCCGCCGGCGTCGCCGTCATCACCAAAAACTTGGGGCTCGCCGACACGGCCTGCAGCAGCCGCGACGCGCGGTCGGACAGGTTGTAATACTGGTGCACCTCGTCGACGATGAAAAAGGTGTGCGGGGCCATGCCGATCAGCTTCTCGGCGAGGGTTTCCGAGGAGCCGGCGCCCGAGAGCGTCTCGATGGCGAGCACGATGATCCGTTGGTTGTGGCCACCAAAGGCGTAGATCGCCTCGTACTCGGAAACCGACTTGTACGCGACAATGCGGGATTGGCCCCAGCGCTGCAGCTCGCCGACGGTCGTGTCGACGATGGCGCGCTTGGTGATCCACACGATGCGCTGCATGCCGTGGTTGGGCGTGGAGGCGAGGTGCTGGAGCGCGTAGAGCATGCCCGTGACCGTCTTACCGAGCCCTACCTCGAGCGAGAGGAACTGGCCCTGCGTGCGGTTCGGCGACCCGTCGCGGTCCACCATCTGCTGCACCAGATCCTTCTGGAACTGGAACGGCGTGCGCCCACCCTCCGCGTTGTGCAGCAGCTTGTGCCAGCGCGTCTGCCAGTGCCAGGCGGAATAAGCATCGTTGGCCGCGTTGACCGCGTTGGCCGCGTCGCGCTCACGCACGATGCCACGCAGCTGCGACTCGACGTGCTTGAGCGCGCGCGCGTCGTTGACCACAAACGTCAGCTTCTTGGGCGACGACGACTGCAGCGCCCCCGGCACGAGTGCCGCGAGGCGCAGGAGCGCGCGGTAGACGATCCAGTCCCCACGCTCGGGCTTGAGCTCCTTCTCGTTCGCGCCGCCCTGCAGCCCCGGCACGGGCACGTTGAAGGTCGAGTATTGCGCGGCGATCATCGAGAGGAAGCGCGAGAGGATGTTGCCGGGCACGAAGCCCTGCGCCTCCGCCACGTCCGCGATGGCCTTGACGAGCTTCTCCAGGCACCGACGCAGCAAACCGTAGTCGGCGCGCTCCATGGTGTTGGCCTCCGCCTCCGTGAGGTACCGATTCTCGAGCCGCGCAGTCAGGATGGGCATCTTCGCAGCCGCCATGCCGTCCTCATCGTCGCGGAGCCGCGCCTCCCACTCCGGGTCGCCCTCCGCGTTGGGGATGGGAAACGGCGACACCACAAAGGGCATCTCAGTGGCCATGGCATCCTCCCACGACCAGAACTTGGAAGCGGCGCCTTGCGTGGACGTGACCAGCCACCTGCTGGTGTCGTCGTCGTACCGCGCGTGCGTGTGAAAGGGCATCAACCGCGACTCAAACTTTAGGCCCACCCCGAGCTGCGACTTGGCCCGCGCCGCGCGGACGGCCTTGGCCTTGACAGACGGGGTGATCTCGGGCTTGGGCTTTGTGTCGCGCGACGGCGCGAAGACTACCACCTCGTCGCTGCTGCGCGTGCCCAGCAGCACGATCAGGCCCTTCCACACCGTCGGCAATGCGGCCGCCGCACGACGCTTCTCGGGGTCGGGGTCGTCCCTGTAGTCCTCAATATTTTCCTGCGCAGTAACGACAATCTGCGGCACCTTGATCGGCCCCACCGCCTGCGAGATGATGGCCGGGTCGACGCTGACGGTCGCGTCACGCACGGCCCGCTCCCTGCGGAGGAGCGGTTTCTTCGGGTAGACGTGCGCAAACACCTCGAGCCCGATCTGGTACTGCGCGCGCCGCACGGCCGGCACGGGGTCGCGCGCCTCGTCAAAGGGCCCGTGCTCGCCGCGCGTGTTGGCGGCCGAATCGGCCGACGCGAGGCGCGGATTGAAGCCAGTGACGGTGTGGAAGAGCGTCCGGAAGCGCGGGCCGAATGCGTTGTTCGACGGCTGCGTCGTCGGAAAGTCCAGGACCTGGTGCGCCACGCCGCGGTAGACGTGCTGGTCGATCAGGTGCAGCAGCGGCATGTGGTCCGGGTGCACCAACTGCTCCGGCATCGCGATCACATGGATGCGTCCATCGGCCTTGACGACCTCGGCGCATTGCTCAAACATCTTCATGTCGCCCTCAAAGCTCTTGAGGATCCGCAGCAGCTCGGCCGAGCGGACCATGTGTACCTTCGTGACCGTGACCGTGCCCGTGGGCGCACGCGCAAACTTGGGCGACCACGCGAGGATCTGCTTTGACGCCACCACTTGCGTCGCGAGGCGGCCGACCTTTGTGGCCGTTGCGTGCGAGATGTGGTAGTCCGGCATGCGCATCGTCGCCATCGCCAGCCCGAGCAACGCACGCAGCGCCGGCGAGCGGTCGCTCGCGCCGCTGAACCACGAGTCCTCAACGGCGATGACGGCCAGCCGCTTGCACGCCGCCGTGGCGCCGCGCACCGACATGTGCAGGTCGGGCAGGTAGCCGTCGCCCTTGGTGCTCAGGCACAGCAGCGTCGCGGCGAGCATGACCACGCGCGCATTGACCGTGTAGTGCTCCTCGTTGATACCGTGGCCCGTGGGGAAGAGCACGTCCTTGTTTGGCCGGAAGCGCGCGATCTTCTGCATCAGGCTCTTGAGCGCGCCAAAGGAGACGCTCGCGTGCGCGAGGGTAGGCCACATCATGGGGTGCACTTCGTGACCCGCCGTCATCTCATCGAAGACCGCCTTGGCGTCGTCGGGCGTGAAGGGCCGGTCGCCGCTCACCGGCAGCCGGTACCGCTTCATCGCGCTCAGCGGTCCCGTGGTCTCCTCGAGGTCGTACAGCGCCGATGCGTGATGCTCGGGATCGTTGAATAGGAGCGCGTGCACGTCCTCGTCAATCGGGCGGGCGGGCGCATCGGCGCTCACACGCCCGCTGCGCTTGCCCTCGACCCAGTGGTGGATGCGCAGACATAGGAAGCCAATCTTGGTCTCGTCGTCCTGGAAGTGGAGGTTGAGCTGGTGCGCAAGCGCGTTGGGCTTGATCCGGTCGCCGATGGACAGCCCGAGGTGCGACCACCTGGGCCCGAGGGTCAGCACCTCCAGCTCCACCTCGGTGCCGTCGGTGCCGCGCATGTTCTGCACGCTGGCGCCGTAGCCAGAGGTCATGCCGATGAGCGCACCGCTCAGGTTATCGGGCAGCGCGGGACGCGGGGCCATGTCGTCCGTCACCGCGTACCGACCGATGCGCATCTGCGCGTCGCTGGTCCGCACGCCCTGGAACCGCGCCAGTTTGGCCGCCCACTCGCCGTTTGGGTAGGCCTCGGCTGCATTGGCCTGCGTCTCCGGTTGCGCCCAAATGGTGCCCGCCACCACGCGAAAGCTCGTGCCCTCGACGGCGGCGTACGAGTCCTCGGAGACGTCGACGCCGTCCGACGGGATCAGCCCACGAATAATCGTGCCCACGCCGGCGCCAATGGCACCGACGGTCTGGTACGGCGCGGCCCGCCCCGCGTGCTGCTTCTTGGTCGTCTTGGGCGGCGGCGTGCCCTCGGGTGGACTGCGCCGCTTTGTCTTGGGTGCGCCAGTGGGCATGGTCTCGTGCAGGTGCAGCTGCTTAAGAAACAGGGCGGGCAGTGGGCCGGTGCATGGCTCTGTCGCAGAGGGCGAAGGCATGCTAGCTCTTTTGTCCACTATAGTTCAGGTGTGCCAAATTCTAATTTATGCGCACACGAGCGCACGAACGCCGAAATAGGACGCGCGCACTAACGCACACAAACGGACCTGCACAAACCAGACCTCCCGGTCCCAGCAATGGCTGCTCGTATGTCGGCGTTCGTGCGCACGCGCGCATAGCCGTTAACGCTGTGGATGATAAGTCCTGGATCGTGTACGGTCAGTTGGGGATTGAACTGTCCCCTCTCTCCTACTTCTCCCACCATGCTTCCCAACCTCGGCCAACTCTCGCTCCACGGCAAGGCCGAGACGGGTGGCTTTTACGAGCCCAGCCCCGCGGAACAGGCGGCCATGAACGACGACCCGGTAACGTTGGAGAAGCCGCTGTACACCATGTCATTCCGCGTGCGGCTGCCGCAGAACAACGCGGACGGCTCACCGCGCTACAAGTCGTTTGCGCCGCTGGAGCTGTGGACGTGGATCAAGAGCAACAACTCACTGCCGGCGCGCGAGGGCCCTGTATGGTACGAGGACTGGTGGGCGCTGTGCAACACCTTCAACCCCACGCACCAAAACATCCCAGCGTGGGCGCACCGGCTAGAGCGCTACGACCAGTACGAGGCGCGCATGACGCGCGAAGCGGCGGAGCGTGCGCAGCAGGCGTCGCGATTGCGCGCCCGGGCGGAGCGCGAGGCGGAGGCGGAGGCGGCGCGGGCGGCGCGGGCGGCGGAAAGGGCGAGGGAGGTGATGGAGGGTGTGCGTGCAGCGGGCGCGCGCAATGCCGCGGCCAACTACACGGGGGACGACGACCTAGGCGACCAAGGCGGTGGCGCGCCCAACAACCGCCGCGCCTTGCCGCGCCTTCGCCAAGGCGAGGTGCGCCGGGGCGCCCAGCGCGCCACCGACAAGCTCATCTCGTGGCGCTTCTGGCTCAAGGGCACGAGGGACGAGGCGCGCATATCGCAAGCCTTGGGCTTTATGCGCACCCGCTTTGGAGCCTTCATGCGCGCAAACTTTTCGCGCGAGGCCGTCGACAACTGGACCAGTCGGCTGCTCCTTTCGGTTGGCGTGCGCGACTTAGGGCCACCGGCCGAGGAGGGTGCCGGCGCGTCCGACCCTGCCTTCCCTGTCCTCTATGTCGATTGCCACGTCTTCGTGCCGCCGTCGTACGCGGGCTCCTTTCAAGGGATCGTGACGCGCGAGTTGATGGACGTCGGCGTCGGCTCGGCGATGCGCCGCATGTTTGGCGTCATCGGCGCGTGGTCGCGTGGACCCGGGAACCCGACCGATGGGGTGAAGAACCGCGGCAGCTGGCGCGACCTGCCCGCTGTCCAAGACGAGGACCTGGTCGAACCCTCGATGACGCGGCTAGACTACGCCACGTGGCGCGACTGGACAACGGATGACGAGCCGATGCGCATCGTCCCGGGGCGAGTAGGGCCCCAGGCCGAGACCGATTGGGCCGTCGAGTGGCGCTTCTGGCTCAAGGGCGAGTTGCCGGTGCAGGATCAGTTTATGAAGAGCCGCATGCTCGAGTGGTTCCGCCACCGTTTGCGCATATTCAACGGTCTCCCCATTGGCAGCTACAACTATGGCGAGCGCCTGCACCTGTACTTGGCCAAGCGTCTGCTCGGTCTGTCGGGAGGCACGACGGAGCCGGCGCACGTCATCCAGGTCGATGTGCAGGTCTACATGCCCAGCCGCGTGTTTGCCGAGAGTCTCATTCGTGATGTCAACTGGTACCGCGATCCGGACCCTAACCCCGAGTACAGCTACAGGCACGCTATGCGCGAGTTTTTTGGCATCGATGGCGCAATGGAGTGGTCGTATGCAGACAAGCCGACCGTCCGGGACAAACCCTATAATCGGTTGGCGCGCAGCAAGCGCATGGGCCCGTACCCCCTCGAGCGCGCGGTTGCGCCCGTCCTGAGCCGGGCGGAGTACGACGCGTGGGCCACCTTTTCCCACGTGCCTCCCGACGCGGACCAGCTGGCGGCGATGGATCAGGAGGTGCGCGCGGGCGGCGAGAAACGGGTGCGCTGGCGCTTCTGGCTCAAGGGCGAGATGACCCAAGAGGAGAGACTGGCCAGTGCGATCTGGATGCGCCGCGCCTTTGCGAGGTACATGGTTCTGAACCCGATCCCGCGCAGGTTTTACTATGGCGAGGGTCAGTTTGACGACAACGACATACACTGGTTCCGGCGCACGCGCGCAACCATCTTCCAGGAGGCACAGACGATCACGAATGAGCAGGGGTCGTCGTTCACGGTCTATCCCTTGCGCTGCGAGTTTGAGATCTACTTTGACCGTCAGAGGGCGAGGGCCTTTTGCTGGTGGGCATCGGCGGCGGTGACGGTGGGGTCTTGGGAAGACCTGGCGGAGGACTGGGTCGGGTTCGTGCCGATCCGGGCCTGGGATGGCTGGGACAAGCCCCAGCAGCTGGACGAAGACGACCCGCACGACGACACGCACGACCTGATGACCGGTGTGCCGACGGAAAGCGTGAGGGCATGGAACCAGTGGGTCGGATGGCGCCGCGAGCGCCGCCTCGCTGCGTAAGCAGTGTCTCGGGCGGCGTACATGTGTGTGTGTGTGTGTGTGTGTGTTAAGAAAACTGAAAAGAACCGTTACATTATGCACACACGCTTGAATTTGGACCAGTTGACCCTCGACTCGGTGACCAGCCAGTTGATCGCCTCCCGGGACATGTCCCAGGCCACGTCGCCAACGTATGCCCTCTTTTCGTCGTCCACGCGGTCGCCAAAGTGCGAGTTGGCCCCGCCCGGCATGAAGCAGCAGTTGTACGCGTGGTGCAACGGCGTCTTGTGCTTGTCCTGGATGTGGTCCAGGTGGAAGCTCGCCGGGTCGATCCCCGCTTCCCTGAGGAGCGCCACGCCCTCGGGCGTCTTGCACCAATCGCGGATCCCTTTCCAGTGCGCCGAACCGGCATCGTTAAACAGCTTGTGCGTCTTGAGGTACTTGATCAGCGGCGTGCATATCCCAGCGTACCGGCCCAGCTGCTGCACGTTGCTGGGCGGCGCAAACAGCGTGGGATCGCGACCCTGAACGACCTTTTGCTTCTTCGGCTTCTTCGGCGCCTTGGGCTGCGCCGGACGCGCCACGGGCACGCCCACGGGCAGCGGCTCGGAAGCGACGACGACGGCGGCGGCGGCGGGTTCGCTCGCCATCGTGAGCGCCCTCGGGCGCTTGGTGCCCTTGGGCGCGCCCTCCTTGGCCGGCGCGCGGACCAGCGTCGCCACGTAGGGTGCGGGACCGCCCTCCTCCGTCGCGGGCGTGCTGTCCAGGGTTGCGGTGATGAGTGGCTGCTGCCCGGCCTCCCTCTTCTGTGCGCGGAGCACCTCCTTTTGCAAGATGAGGTTCCGCATGGCGCGAACCGTCACGTGGTTGAAGTCCGCTTGCCAGATCAGCGAGTTTTCCCTGATCACCGGCACCTCCCGCTCCCCCGTGAGCACGTCGTGGAAAGCCTGCAGGCTGCCGATGGTGTCGCTCACCCTATGCGCCATGCGCGTGTGTCGGGTGTTTGCCCTGCGGAACGCGTCCATCGACAGCCGCTCGTGCGGCCATAGCCACGTGTGGATGCGGTGCACGTGGGTCGCAAACGTTTGCTTGGGCCCGCTGACCATGTCGCTGTGCGAACGGGTGCGCATGAACTTCAGGTAGTCGTCGATGTCGCCAGCCCGGTAGCACGTTTGCCCCTCACAAAAGAGCAGCTTTATCGCGTGCACGAGCGGCGCCGTGAACTGGCCGTGGCGCTTGTACTGCTGCTCCGCCCAGTGCATCTTCTTGTTGCCCCAAAACCGGTCCTGGTGGTCGCCAATGTAAAAGTCCGCGAGGCGGAGCTGCAGCTCTTCCAGGGTGTGGATCTTGGCGCGCTGGAAAATCGGCACCTTGGCCACTTTTGGGTCGAGGGTCGACATCGTCCAAAGGGGGGAGGCCGCGATCGTGGGGGTGCACGCCCATGGGTCACAAGTCGCAAATTAAAACTCTTTCCCAATCGGGTCACAACTCATCACCCCCACGGACCTAGCTACGAGCGTCCGCCTTGGTGGGCTCCGGAAGCGCGCACGCACGCGCGCGCGTGTGTGTGTCTCTGCGTGCCTAGTGCGAGAGGAAGTTGTAGGACACGTCCACCGACGCGCTGAACGTGTGCACGGTGTGGTCGATCTGGTGCTCGATCGCGCGCTCCTCCTGCTGGAAGGCCGCCTTGAGCTCGTCCAGGTTCTCGCCGCCCGCTGGAATTGCAGAGGTGGTGGTGGTGTGGTGAGGCAAGGTGGTGGCAGAGTAGTTGCAGGGTGCGAGCGTACCAGCCGCGAGCTCGGCCTCGACGCGCGCCTTGAAGCCGGTCTTGGCCTCGGCCATGAGCTCGGTGCGCACGTCGTGCCACGACGCGTAGTCGGCCGGGGCGATCGAGGCGGAGGTGTGCGAGAGGTCGCGGACTGGATAGGTGGGAGCAAGTGTAAGGTCAAATGACCTTACACTTTCTGGAGGGGGGGGAGAAAATGTTAGGTCATTTGACCTAACACTTTCGGGGGG
>TARA_B100001057_G_scaffold501302_1_pt1 | contig 30377 bp, 26 predicted proteins | sample TARA_B100001057 | Tara Oceans TARA_B100001057 (sample SAMEA2621839) | marine metagenome | biome: marine biome (ENVO:00000447); feature: surface water layer (ENVO:00002042); material: "saline water (ENVO:00002010), including plankton (ENVO:xxxxxxxx)" | depth 5 m
TTTTTTTAGATTTTTTACAGAATTTTTAGCTTTAAAAATTAATTCATAACTACTAATCAAATAATTTGATATTATTATTATAAAAATTTGGACAAACAATAATATTTTTATTTTTAAAACCAAAGTATTTCTCTATGTTGTTCCAAAAACTTTTTTGATTTTGTAAAGATTCATTCAAGTCGAGTGTATTATTTATAAATTTATGGAAATTTTCTACACTTTGGTTAATCTCTAATTCGTCATTATCTATAAGACCATATCCTAAATCATTCATTTTTGGTATTACATGTATCTGATTCAATTTTTTTTTAAAAGCCTCCTCAAAACTAACTAGGTTTCCAGTTTTTAAATTAATATATTTTTTGGGAATTATCATTACTTTAAGAAAGTGATGCTCTAATGATGCAATATCAAAAAAATCTATTATTAATCTAGGCTTTCTAAATAAAACTGCTACTTCATTAATACCTGTGTTAGATGATATCATAAAATCAGATTTTGAAATTAAATATAAATCTAAAAAGTCACTTCGGTCAGGAGAAGCAGCGTAATCAATAATATTTGGATCGTTAAAATTTAATTTTTTTTTTTCATTTTTTCCCAGTCGAATTGCTTTATAATTTTTTGAAGTCATCGATTTTAAACCAAGGATTATATTATTAATATTTGAATTCCTGGATGTTTCAAACTTTTCATTTTTATAATCAGCAGACCTTAAAGCAAAAGTAAAAAATTTTTTATTCTCCAATCCTGCTCTCTTTAAAAATGAATTACCCTTATTTTTTTCAAAAGAATTAAATTTTATTGAAGGTCCAAATTTTAACAATACATTTTTATTATCAATTCTTTTTAATTTATCTTTTAAAGTTCTTTTAACTGATTCAGACTCTTCATCATAATTACAAATAAAAAAACTAAATATCTTAAAACTATTAAAAAAAAAATAGATTGGCTCTAGAATATTTCTTGGAAGAATCAACATTTTTTCTGACCATTTTTTTTCTAAAAATTTATTAGATACTAATTTTCCCACGAACCAAACAACGGTCGTTTGTTGTGGATTAAGTTTTTTTTCTAAGATATAAATTTCTATTGCACTACACATCTCACCAATAGAATGGGATGGAATTTTATTTATTTTAAATTTTTTAAAAATTCTAATTATCAAAAATAATAATATTACTGGTATTAAAAAAAAAATTTTAATATACAGGAGCCAATAATTCATAATTTTTAAGACCAGTACTTGATAAAGTAAAAACTTTCAATATTTAAATTATTGTTAAATCAATCGATTAATTATTGAATAAAATTAAAAATGATAATAAATTGTTGCTTAAGATTGCCATTAATACTAATTAACATAAAATTTCTAAAAATAAAAAATTAATAAAAATAAAATGAAAAAAAAAATTTTAGAAAAGATCCGAATAAACTGCGTTATGCTTACATATTAACTTCCAAGGAGATGAATGCAAAAACCAAAATTACTTTAAATTTTTATGAACAGAAAAATGAAAGAATACGATGAATTTAAAGCAGAAATTGAGAAAGAAAATTAAAGCTAAATATTAACATATGCCAAAATATATTCTCGGTATTCAGTCTTATGCAAGTCACGATAGTGGAGCATGTGTTATAAAGTTTTCAAAAGGTAAAAAACCTGAGGTAATAGCAATTAGCGAAGAAAGACTTATAAGAAAAAAATATCCATACACATTTCCAATACATTCAATTTTATATTGCATGAAATACTTTAATATTAAAGAATTAAGTAAAATAGACATACTTGTTAGTGACTGGATTAGGATAAAAAAATGGCTGAGATCTGGGCCATCATACAATTATCAAGAATATGATTATATAAAAGAAAATTTAAAATTTGATAAAAAAAAAATTTTCCAAATTGATCATCATTTGGCTCATGCTGCAAGCACATACTATCCAAGCAATTTTAAATCATCTTCAATCTTAGTTATTGATGGTAATGGTTCAGATATTGAAACAAATAGTTTTTTCTTAGGAAAAGGAAATAAAATTTATTTACTAGATAAATATAAAAATCATGGGATTGGCTATGTATATTTAGCAGTGACTAATGAGATACTTAACTTTGGAACAGGGGGAGAAGGTAAGACTATGGGTTTAGCACCCTACGGAAAATTTAATAAAAAAATTAAGATTAAGTATCAAATAGATGGTGCTAAAACTGACTTTGGAAAATTTATGCTAAGGATGCCAGCCTCTGATGTATTGAACCAAATAAATCCGAATTATAGACCAAAAGTAATTAGAGAAAAGACTCATCAAGCAAATAAAAAAAATATTATGAAATCTTATTTCACTGATTGGGCATACATGATACAAAATACGACTGAAAAGGTTGTTACACAACTTGGAAAAAATCTTTACAAAAAAACTAAAAATAAAAATTTGTGTTTAGCTGGTGGTGTCGCTCTAAATTCTGTTGCAAATGAAATATTATTTAAAAAAAACAAATATAAAGATATCTTTATATTTCCAGCATGTGCTGATGCTGGAATTCCTTATGGCTTAGCAATCTGGGCTTATCATAATTACTATAATCAAAAAAAAAAAATTCCATTTAATAACGCTTACACCGGTATTAAATATTCCCCAAAATCCATAAAAAAACTATTAGAGAATAATAATATTTTAATTCATAAAACTAATTGTAAAGAAATAGCAAAACTAATCTCAGAAGGAAATATTATTGGGAATTTTCATGGTGCAAGTGAATATGGGCCAAGAGCATTGGGAAACAGAAGTATACTTGCAGACCCAAGAGATAAAAATACTAGAGATAAGATAAATAAATATATTAAACACAGGGAAATATTCAGGCCATTTGCACCAGCCATTTTAGAGGAAAAATCTAAAGAGTATTTTAATCTTAAATATTCACCGTTTATGTTAAGAGTTACCAAGTCAAACAAAAAGAATATTCCTTCTGCGTTGCATGTAGACAATACAGCAAGAGTTCAAACAGTAAATATTAAACAAAACGAGAAATTTTATACAATCATTAAAGAATTTTCAAAATTAACAAAAGTACCAGTGCTATTAAATACCTCATTTAACGATGCGGGTGAACCTTTGATTGAAACTCCAAGAGATGCATTAATAACTTCCATAAAAACAAATATTGATTTCTTAATTCTTGAGGATTATTTGATCAATTTTAAAAAAATTTCCAAAAAAAACAAAAATATAATTTTGAAAAATTTAGAGAAAGCTAGAAAAAAAGATATTTCTAATGATAGAGATTTAGCAATTAAACTATTTACTAAGAAATATTCTAAATCAGAATTAAATAAAAAAATAAAAAAAGAGAATAAAAAGGCTGAATATAATACACTTATAAGACCCTTTGATTTAACTAAAGAATATATCGACAAAATAGACTCGGAAAAAGAATTAGTAGTTATAGGAACTAATGATCATACCAATGTCTTACTTAGATTATTTAAAAAGAATTTTAAAAGATTTAAAAATATTAGTTATTTTGAATTAAAGAAAAATGACATTTTTAAAGAAAATAAAAAAATAAATTTTTTTAAGAAAATAAAAAAAATAAACTATGTATCAGATAAAAATTACTTGATTTCTACATATCAATATCTAGACGAAGTTGTATCTCAATTTAAAGATAAAAACTATTTCACACCCTATGATAATAGCTCACGAAGTTTAATTGATTACAATTTTATAAAAAGATTCGGAAATAAAAAAAAAATAAACAGTTTGTATAATATCTGAAAATAAATTATTTAAACTTCGTGATAATTGAATAAAACTTGAGAAAAAAAACAAAAAAATCATTATTTGATGAAAACTAAATATAAAATAAAAAATATCCATTGTATAGTTCAAGCTAGACTTAGTAGCACAAGGTTGCCGGCAAAAATATTTTTAACAGGTTGTAGGAAAACCTTGATAGAACACTTGATTGAAAGACTAAAATTCTCAAAGAAAATATCAGAAATTATAATTGCAACACCGAAAACATCAAAGCATAATTTTTTTTCCACTTTTTTTGATAAAAAAAAATATAATATTTTTTTTGGTTCAGAAAATAATGTTTTAGAAAGATATTATAATTGTGCAAAAAAATTTAAGTCAGACATAATAATTAGGGTTACTTCAGACTGTCCTCTCATGGATCATAGAATTATAGATGAAATGATAAATTATTTTCATAAAAATGAGTGCGATTATTTAAGTAATGTGCGTCCAAGAAATTATCCTTTAGGTCTTGATGTTGAAATTTTTAGCTTTTCTGCTTTAAAAAAAACTTATTTAAATGCAAATAAAATTTTTGATAAAGAACACGTGACACCATTTATGTGGAAAAATAAGGATAAATTTAAAATTTTAAATTTCAAATCAAAGAAAATTAAAAATAAAATGAATAATACTTTTAGACTGACACTTGATTATTTAGAAGATTATATATTAATTTTTAATGTTTTTAATAAATTATATAAACAAGACAAAAATTTTTCGTTAAACAAAATATTAAACTTTCTGAAAAAAAATAAAAAAATTTCAAGAATTAACAAATTATTTATTTAATTAATATGATTCAAATTATTGGTAAATATAAGTATGATTCCCTTTTCTTTTTGTTTAAATTTTTTTTTAAATTAAAAATAGATTTTTTAGCCTCAATTTTTTTGATTTTATCGATTAAAGAATTTAAAGAACTAAACAATAAGAATAGCAAAAAAAAAATATTAATATTTTTTAAGACTGGTGGTATTGACGATTTAAGATTTGCATTTAGTAAGTACAGAAATCATAATTTTAAATTTTACCATATGCAAAGAAGATTTTTTAGAGTCATATTTGATAATTATTTCAAATTTTCAAATTTAAGAGATTATCATTATATTATAGAAAACAAGAAACTCGAGATTGCATTGAAGAATTATAATCATAAGATTAGCAAATATATTAAATTAATTAATAGATATTATCATTTTCAAGCATATGTAAGTTTTAATCCTTTTTATATGACTGATAGAGAGATACAAAAAATATGTTCCGAATTTAAAATTAAATTTATTTCCTTTCATAAAGAATGTGTGGGTTCGCCTTTAGAGGATAAAATTTTCGAGTACCTATATAAAAATAAGATTGAAAAATTTATGGGAAGCTCAATTAGTGTTTATTCAGAAAAAGAAAAAAATCTTATCGTCAAATCTAAATTTGCAAAAAAAAACCAGGTAGTAGTTACGGGGAGTCCACGGTGTGACATTAGCTATAGTTATAGAAAATTAAAACCTGATGAAAAAACAATTGTTTATTACATGATTGAAAATTATAGAGGGGCACCATGGCACTTGATTGAAACATTATCAGATACAGCTAAAAATAATTTAATTAGAAAAATAGGATATAGTAAATCATTTTTTAAAATTAATTGGAAAGAATTAAGTAAAAAAACACTTAAATACTGTATTAATTATGCTAGGAAAAATAAAAATATAAAACTAATAATAAAGGGTAAACAAATATCTCACCAAAAAAATGATTTACCAAATTATTTGCCAGAAAATATTACTTTTGTAAATTCTGGTGCGGGACATCATTTATTAAAAAAAGCAAAAATTGTAATTGGTTTTAATACAACAGCTGTACTTGAAGGTGTTTTGGCAAACAGAGACATAATAATACCATATTTTGACTTCAAAAAGATGAGAAAAAACAAAGACTTAGTGATGGATTTTAATACTGAGCAATATGCCGTTCAATCAGAAGATAAGTTCTATAAAAAATTGAATTTTCTTCTTAGTAAAAAATATCATTATAGAGAATTAAACAAAAAAGAAAAAAAGATTCTTGAAAAATTTGTTGGAAATTCAGATGGAAATTCTTCTAAACGATTAAGTGATTTTTTAAACAATGAAATATAAATATTCAAATTTTAAATCATAAATGAATAAAGAAGCATTATTTTTTTTAAGAAAATTTGGATACGTAAATTTATTTACTTTATTATTTCTTATAATTTTGTATTCAATATTTGAAGTCATAAGTATAGCTTCTATTTTTCCTTTACTTAAATTTCTCATTAACCCAGATTTTATTGATAGTATAAAAATTGAATTTATAAGGGAGATTTTAAACAACATTTCTTTGAATTCAAAAATTTACTTTACTCTATTTTTTTTTGTATTTTTATTTTTTTTAAGATCTATTTTGGGATTTATAAAAACCTGGTTTAATTCTAATTTATTTTATAAATTACAAATAAAATGGTCAGATCAACTGCTTAAAAATTATTTAACTAAACCATATTTGTTTCATAAATCTAAAAACTCATCAGTATTAATTAGGAACGTATATGAAGAAATAATGAGAATGATGAATGCTTGCTTAATTCCTTTAATTTTTATTATATCCGATTTAATTCTTTTGGTTCCAATTGTAGGTCTGCTTTTGTACTTAAACTACGAATATGTAACAATTATTTCGGTATCAATAATATTTATTAGTTTAATTACTTTGAAATTTATTAGTCCTTTATTAAAGAAATGGGGGAAATTAAGAACATATCACTCTGCTTTAAAATATAAATCCTTAATACAATCTTTAAATAATGCAAAAGATATTATTTTAACAAAAAAGCAAATTTATTTCACAAATCTTTTTACCAACGAGAATAAAATTGTATCTAAAGCTAACAGAAATCACACAATCGTATCAACCATACCAAAAATAGCGTTAGAATTTTTCTTATTAATAGCTTTAATATCATTTATTGCCATAAGTATATTGAATAAGATTCCTTTAGACGAAGTTATTCCTTTAGCAGGAGTATTTTTTGCTGCTGCTTTAAGATTAGCACCTATTTCAAACAATATCTTAAAACACAGACAACTATATATATTTGGAAAACCAACATTGGAATTGATGTACAGAGAATATAAAAACATAAATATCTCATCAAAGAAATTTAAGAAAAATATAAATATAAAAAAGATAAATTTTTCAAATCATATTTTATTAAAAAAAATCTCATTTTTTTATAAAGATAGAAATCAAAAAAATATGCTTTTTAAGAATATAAGTTTAAAAATTAACAAAGGTGATTTCATTGGAATTAAAGGTGAAAGTGGTTCCGGCAAAAGTACTTTAATGGATATTATGTTAGGTTTAATAGATCCAATAACAGGCAAAATTTATGTTGATAATTATGACATAAAAAGTAATAAAATTTTATGGCAAAATACTGTTAGTCATATACCCCAGGAGATTATTCTGTTAGATGAAAGTGTAAAAAATAATATTGCTCTAGGTGAGGAGTCTGCTGAAATAAATAAAAAACGACTAAATGATGCTATTCAAAAAAGTAGACTTGATGATTTTATCAAAAAACTACCAAAAAAAACAAATACAATTGTTGGGGAAAGAGGCTCTAAAATTTCAGGTGGGGAAAGACAAAGAATTGGTATTGCTAGGGCTCTTTATAGAAACAGTGAAGTTTTATTTTTGGATGAAACTACAAGTAATTTAGATAAAAAAACTGAAATTGAATTTTTAAAAAGTATTAACAAGATAAAAAAAGAAAAAACAATTATTTTGATCTCTCATAGTGACTCAGCCTTAAAATACTGTGATAAAATTTACGAGTTAAAGAATCAAAAAATCAAAAAAATAAATAAAAATTAATGATCATTAATTACGGAAAACAAACAATTGATAAATCAGACATAAAATCAGTCATAAAGGTTCTTAAAAATGATTATTTAACGCAAGGACCGGAGATTATAAAATTTGAAAAAAAATTATGTAAATATTTTGGTTCTAAATACAGCGCAGTTGTTTCGAATGGATCTGCAGCATTATATATTGCTGCAAAATCTCTGGGCTGGAAGAGAGGCGATCGTATAGTTACAACTGCAAACACTTTTTTAGCAACAGCAAGTTGTATACTTCACTCTGGTGCCAAACCTGAATTTGTAGATATTAATAAAGAAAATTATACAATTGATATTAACAAAACCGAAGACAGAATAAAAAAGTTTAAAAATAAGGTTAAGGCAATTATAGCCGTAGATTACGCAGGACATCCATGTGACTGGGAGTCATTAAAATTTTTGTCAAAGAAGTACAATTTAAAGTTAATAAATGATAATTGTCATGCTCTGGGAGCTAAATTAAATAGTAGTAAACAATATGCATCTAAGTATGCAGATATTGTTACGCACAGCTACCATCCAGTAAAAAATATTACAACTGGAGAAGGTGGTGCAGTATTAACTAATGATATTAAATTGTATAATAAAATTTTAGTATTTCGAAATAATGGTATGTTTAAAAAAAGAAAATCAGATTTTGAATATAGAGTTAATCAATTGAGTATGAATTTTAGAATTACTGATATTCAATGTGCGTTAGGAACTAGTCAATTAAAAAAATTAGATAAATTTATTTACAGGAGAAATAGTATTGCAAAATTATATGATGATATTTTTAAAAACGAAAAAAATGTCATTATTCCATTTAAAGACAGAAATGTTTATCATGCGTATCATTTGTATCCTTTATTAATTAATTTTAAAAAAACAAAAGTTTCAAAAAAAGAATTTTTTTTAGCTCTCAGAAAAAAGGGGATAAACCTACAGGTTCACTATACTCCATTGTATTACCATAGGATATTTTCAAAATTTACTAATAAAAGAATTTTACCTGTCACTGAGAATTTTTATAAAACTGAAGTTTCTTTACCTATTTATCCAAACTTAAAAAACCATCAAGTAAAAGTAGTTGCAAACGAAATTTTAAATTTGATATAGTATTTTATGAAAAATTCATATTTAATTACAGGGGGAACTGGAAGTTTTGGAAAAGCTTTTTTAAGAAAATTATTAAAACAAAAAAATATTAACAGAATAGTTGTTTATAGTAGAGATGAGTTAAAGCAATCCGAATTGCAGGAAATTTATCCAAAATCAAAGTACCCTTTTTTAAGATTTTTTTTAGGAGATGTAAGAGATCTAGAAAGATTGAAGGTTGCTACTGAGGGTGTGGATATTCTTATACATGCTGCTGCTTTAAAACAAGTTCCCTCTACCGAATATAATCCTTTTGAGGCAGTTAAAACAAATATTTTAGGTGCACAAAATGTAATAAGCTCTTGTTTTGAAAATAATGTAAAAAGGGTAGTTGCTTTATCAACTGATAAGGCATGTGCACCAATAAACCTTTATGGTGCTACTAAATTATGTTCAGACAAATTATTTATATCTGCAAATAAAATTAAGGGGAATAGAGAAATAAGATTTTCTGTTGTCAGGTATGGAAATGTATTTGGAAGTAGAGGTTCAGTTTATCCAGTGTTTAAAAATTATAATAAAAAAGGATATTTTCCAATTACCGATAGAAATATGACCAGGTTTAATATTACATTAGAAGATGGTGTAAATTTAGTTTTTGACTCAATACAAAAATCTTTTGGTAGCGAAATTATAATCCCAAAATTAAGAAGTTTTAAAATAATTGACCTTGCTAAAAGTATTAATATTAAAAATAAGATTAAATTAATTGGTTTAAGACCAGGTGAGAAAATTCATGAACAAATGATTTCCTCTAGCGATAGTTTCAGCACGCTTGAGACAAATAATTTTTATGTTATTTTGCCACCTGAAAATAAGAGTGCTTATAAATATTATAAAAAAAATTATAACGCCAAATCCGTTAAACAAGGCTTTGAGTATTCTAGCGGTAATAATGGAAAATTTTTAACAGTGAAGGAAATTCAACAAATAATTGCAAATGAAGAAAAAAAATAAAAAAAATATAATTATCGATCAAATAAGTAATGCAAGAAAAAAGAATAATTATAGTTGGATGAAATTATTGAAACTTGCTATGGACGTAGCACCACAGAAATCCAAAATAATTTTGAAACAAATTAATAACCAAGATAAAAAAATATCAAAATTGGTAGAGAAACTCTCAAGAAAATAATTATTTAAGCTTAAATGAATATTTATATTTTAGTAGAAATATCTAAAAGAGAATTTGACTCTAATTTATTATTAGCATTTTTAGCTGCACTGGATGGTCATGAAGTTGTTTTATCAAATTTTGAGAATTATTCGTTTTTAAATTCAATTTCAAAACTTAAACCAGGAGTGTTTCATACAAAGAGTATTCTGCATGGTATCAAAAAAAAAAATTTCCACGAGTCCCTCAAAAAAAAAAATTTTTTAATAACAAGTATAGATGAAGAGGCATCTTTAATTAATAATGATTTGACATCTTTTTTAGAAACAAGATTTAGCAGCGAGGCTCTTGACTTAATTGATAAAGTTTTTTGTTGGGGTAAGCACGATTATGATTCTTTGAAAAAAAAGTTTCCAATACATGAAGAAAAGTTTGTTTTATCAGGTTCACCAAGAATGGATCTTTCTAAAAAACTTTTCCAAAATTTTTGGAGCGCAGAAATAAAAAATTTAGTCGACAAAAATAATATTTTATTTGCATTAAATTTTCCAGTGATAAATGGTTATATAATAAAAGAAAAAATATTCAATGAAATGAAAGAACAAGGATTTTTTGAAAGAAGCAAAACTAAAGAACAAGAGTATTTAGATTATATAGAAGATAGTAATAAAAGTTTTTTGTCCTTCAAAGATTTGATCAATTATCTATCCAAAGAACTTAAAAATCATAAGTTAATAGTCAGACCACACCCAATGGAAAAAACTGAGACTTGGAAACAATTGTTGCAAGTAAATAGCAATGTTGAGATTAGTAACCATAACGATATCAATTATGATTTAGGTAGAAGCAAAATTTTAATACATAACGGCTGCTCATCTGCCTTTCAATCAGCGCTTTTAGATATTCCCATACTTAGTTATAAATCTTATAAGGCAAAATCTGATTATGGCATATTAGCAAATCAACTTGGAAAAATTATTTCAAGAAAAGAAGATATTAAAAATGAGATTGTAAAATTAACAAATGATAGGGAAATTAAACTAGATTATTATATTAAAAAAGATATTTTAAATTTAAGAATACATCACTCGAACAAAAGTCTTTCTTCGGAAAATATTCTTAATACATGGAAAAACTTCTCAATTCATTTTAAACAAAAAAAAAATGATTGGAAAATAATAAAATTAAATCTACAAATTTTTAGATTATTTAAATTAATCAAAGAATACTCTGTAAGAATTTTAAAGCCATTTAAAAAGAAAACAGAAAATTATTATTACAGAAAAAAAAAATTTGAAGAATTAAATATTGAAGACGTTAGAAACAAAATTTACAAATTTAAAAAGATATTTAAAAAAGAAGAAAAAATTGTAGTTGAAAAATTATCTAGTAAGTTTTTTCTTATTAAAAAAACTTAGATGTTAAAAAATTATTTAGAATTTGGATCGATACAAAATAGAAGAAAAAAAGTATATGAGATTAAAAAAGGTTTTTTATATGACTGGTATATGCTTCCAAGATATTTTAATGATATATATATTCTTGATAAATTTAGTAAAACAAAGAATTTTAAAAAATTATCTTTAAATTTACACCATAAAGAAGATTTGAGGTTAAACTTTGTTATTTTTTTATTATTAAAAATATCTAAAGTAAAACTATTTTATGAATATGGACAAACCCTTTTTGAGAAAATTTATTTCTTAAAAATATTTTCGAATTTTTTTAAAATAAATTTTTTACAAAAGATTAAATGGAGAGGTAATGATATTAGCGAAATTTTTAACTTCTTTTGTAAAAATTTTTATAAAAATTTAAATGTTAAAGTTTTTAATAATTTTTCTTTAAAACATGTGAGGAATTCTACTTTTTTTGCAAAAGGAGTAACCCTTCTCTATTTGAGAAATAATATAAATATTCTTAATAAAATAATTAAAAACTCAAAATGTGGTTGTTTTGACATTTCTCTTGTTAAGAAAAAAAAAAACATTAATCTTAATACCGGAAAAATTCTTTATTTTCCTACGATTAGTGAATTCCTAAAATTAGTTAATAAATCAAATAAACAATTTGTTTTTAGAAATATAAAAAGAGACAAAAAAAACAAAATTTACTTAGAAGTAATTTACGGTGAAAAAGAAATTATATCGAAATTTTCAAAAGAAATAAATTTTTATAATAAAAAATTTAGAAATAATAAAAATTTAATTAGGTTATTAGGATTGAATTTAAAAAATCATACCGATAAAATTAAATCTATTATGATTTAAAAGCTATTTCTTTAAAGCCGCGTATCTAAGTATGGGATGAATAATATAGTATGGAGTAAAATTATCTTTATACTTTTTTTTTGTTTTAATAAGTTTATTAAAGTTATTAAGTGTTGCCAAAATATTTTTTGCTCTTATCTTGCAATCATAAGTATCAATCTTACTTTTATTTTCTAATAGGGGATATCTTTTGATCAAGAGAATTTTACCTCTGTCTAGTATATGATTTAAAATAAAAGTTGTGCAATATATTTTTTTTTCTTTTAACATAGAGTAATAAATTGTTGTACTACCTTTAAAATTGGGCAATTTCCCGCTATGGGAATGTAAAAAAAACTTTTTTTTTAACAAAGATTTATTTTTTATTATTTTACCCCCATATCCGGAATAAATGATTATTTTTTCATTTAAATTTATTAAAAATTTTTCAATAATTTTGCTATCTACATTATCAATCTTAAAAGATTTATAAAAAATTTTCTCTTTCTTGATTAAATTAATAATTTTATTTCTAAATATATTATTTCTAGTGTTGAGATGGATTGCATAACTTGGAATTTTTTTTTTTTTCAGGAGAAGCCGAAGATATTCGTAAGATCTTTCATTGTTTGATAAAATTATTGAAAATTTCATGATTTATTAATTTTTAAAATATAATCAATTTCATATTTTATATTTTGCAAATACATTTTTTTTATTAAGTCATTTGCCGGTTTAAATTTTTTAATAATCAAATAATCGTTAATTTTAATTATACAATTTATTTTTTGCAAAGAGTTGATGACTCTCATCTTTCTTATGAAAAAACTTAACAAAACGTATGCATTTAAATTAGCTTTCTTATTTGTTGTTCTTTTATAATCTTTATTGTACTCCACTCTTAAAATAAGGTTTGTTTCAAATTTATGATAAAAATTAATAATTTTTTTACAATCTTGATTTTTAATTTTTTTGTTTTTTATAAATTCTTCAAATATCAAATAAAGTGTATTATAAACTTCAATTTTATTATTTTTTCCTTTCTTAAGTAAATTTTTTTGTTTTCCAGTGCTTTTTATATATCTAAATTTATTTAACTTTTTAATTAAAGATGATCTTGAATGAATATAAGAAATAAAAAATTTTTTATCTAAATTGAGATAATTTTGATATTTATTTTTACTTACTTTATTAATTATGTAATTATAATTCATTAATATCTAATGATAATTTAAAAAATTGATTTTTAAATGACAAACATTTTATATATTAAACTAAATTATTAATTTTTGTATAATTATTAGTAGCCAATTTATTAAATTCGCTCTATATAACAATAATTCTTAAGTGTAATATTTAATAATAAAAATTATGGTGATATGGATTTCAGGCATGCCTGGTACAGGCAAAAGTACTTTAGCAAGTTATTATTTCAAGAAGCATAAAAAAAAGTTTAATAATTTAATCTTAATTGATGGAGATGATTTTAGAAAAACAATGAATAATGATTTGGGATACACAATTCAAGATAGGAAGAAAAATGCTAAGAGATTGACCAAAATAGTAAAATATTTATCTGATCAAAAAGTAAATATTATAATTTCTGCAAACTTAATTTTTCAAAAATATAGAAACTGGTGTAAAAATAATATATCAAATTTTTTAGAGATATACCTAATTACACCGCCTCAATTATTAATTAAAAGAAAAAGTAATAAAAAATTCACACAAATTACAAAAGGTACTAAGAATATTTTGGGAAAAGATTTAATTGTAAAAAAACCAACAAAACCACATCTAATAATAGTTAATAATTCATCAAAAAAAAATTTTTTAAATAAAATTAAAATTATTAATCATGAAATTAAAAAAAAAAAAATTAAAATTTTTTAAATTTAAAAATGAAATATATAATTATTTTAGGAATACAAAATAGCGGAAGTGGTGCTATTCATGATTATTTAGCTAGCAGAGAAGATTGCGAATCTCCTTTTGGTGTAAATGAATTCAAATTATGTTTGGATCCAGTTGGATTACACAATTTATTTTTAAATTTTTACGAAAATTTTAGCTTTTTAAGCTCTTCCAATGCAAGATATGATTTTCTAAACTATACAAGTAAACTTCAGGATCACTTTGTATATGTTTCCAGAGGAGTTAAAAAAAAATTATACAATCAAGATTTTCATAAGCTTTCTGAGGAATTTGTAAATAAAGTAACAAAAGTAAAATATCTAGGTCGTCCTGAGTTTTCCAACTTTAAAATTACCAAACTTGAGAAATATTATTTAAAACTGATTAAAAAATATAACACTTTTTTTCCGATTATTATCCCAGAGAAAAGAGAAAAATTTATTTTTGAGGCAAGAAAATATATTAATAAAGTTATTGAAAATAATGTAAATAAAAAATTAAATAAAAAGTCAAAAATAATTTTAAATCAATCAGTAAACATTTTTAATCCAATTAACTCCTCAATATATTTCAAAAATAGAAAAATAATATATGTTACAAGAGATCCCAGAGATATGTATTCAAGTATGAAATTTAATAAATCAGGAGCAAGTCCCTGGAAAGATGTTAATATTTTTATACAGTGGTATAAACATTATTTTGATAACCCCAATTTTAAACAAAAGTTAAATAATAAACATATATTGCATGTTAAATTTAAAGATTTTGTCTTAAACTTCCAAAAAGAAAATCTTAGAATATGTAAATTTTTAGGAATAAATTCAAAATTTAAATTTAAAAAAGACAAAACCATTTTTGACCTTAGTGTTTCACGTAAGAATTTAACTAAATATATAAATTATTTACCCAAAAGTGAGGAAGGTAAAATTAGAAAAGAATTAAAAAAATTCCTTCAAAGACAATAAAATAAATATTTTAATGGATAGGTATTTTTATAATAAAACAAAAGCTGAGGTTTTATCAGACCTATCAAAGAAAAAATTAAAATTCGCAATTCCAATAACTTTCTATTTTAAAGTAGAAGAATGGAATTATGATAAAAAAAACATATTAAGAAATATATTTAAAACATTTAAAAAAAAAAAATTTGTTGCTATTAGATCTTCTGCTATTGAAGAAGATAATGAAAATCTAAGTAATGCAGGTAAATTTTCCTCAGAACTTAAAATACCACTTATTAAAAATAATCTAATTTTATCGATAAGTAGAATTATTAAAGATTATAAAAAGGTTGGTAAAAAAAAATATCATTTAAAAAATCAAATTTTAATTCAAGAAATGATTACGAATACATCGATGAGTGGAGTTATTTTTACAAAAGAAAGAGAGACTGGAGCTTATTATTATTCTATTAATTATGACGATATTACAGGTTTGACGAATACAGTCACTTCGGGCGTGGGTAAATATTCAAATAAAACATTATTTATTTACAGAACAACTAATAAACAATTAAGATCACCTAGATTTAGAAAACTGATAATTGCTGTAAAAGATTTAGAAAAAAAAATTCAAAGTGATAATTTAGATATTGAGTTTTGTGTTACAAAAAATCTTATTCCATATTTACTTCAAGTGAGAAAAATAACTTTAAACAACACCTTAGATAAATTAGTCAGTTATAAGTTAGATACAAAATTAAAAAATATTGAAAAAAAAATTTTACCAAAATTTAAAAAGGACAAAAATATTCATGGAAAGTCTACAATATTTGGTCAAATGCCAGACTGGAATCCTATAGAGATAATCGGCAAACATCCAAATAAATTAGCTTATTCTCTATATACTGAGCTCATAACCAAAAAAGTATGGGCTAAAGCACGAAAAATAATGGGTTATAAAAATTTATCTAATTACAACTTAATGACAAATTTTGGTGGACAACCTTATATTGATGTAAGATTAAGCTTTAATTCATTTTTACCAAACAATCTTGAAAAAAAAATAAGTGAAAAAATAATTAATCATTCAATTGAAAAATTAAAGTTGAACCCAATGTATCATGATAAAATTGAATTTGATATTGCTATCACAAATTATGATTTTGATTTTGAAAAAAAATTAAATAAATTATATGGAGATATTTTAAACAAAAATGAAAAAAAAATTTTTAAAAGTAAAATAAAAAAGCTAACAGTTCATAATCTAGATCTCACAAAATCATCTAATCTAAAAAAAGCACTTTTAAGTATAGAAAAATTAAAATTAATTCAGTCGTCAAAAAAGAAATACACAATCTATGACCTTAAAAAAATTATTTCTGAATGTAAAAAATATGGTACCATGCCTTTCTCTATACTTGCTAGACACGCTTTTATAGCTACAGATTTAATTAAATCTTTATTAAATAAAAAAATACTAAATAAAAAAGATGTCGAAAATTTTCAATCAAGCATTTTTAGCATTACTTCAGAAATGCTTGATGACACTAGGAAAATGACAAAAAGGTCCTTTCTAAAGAAATATGGTCATTTAAGGCCTGGTACTTATGATATTAAATCAACTAGATATGATAAGTTAAAAAAATTTAATATTGTAAAAAAACCTCAAATCAAAAAAAGAAAAAAATTTATTTTAGATAACGGAAAAAAATTAAAAATTGAAAAATTAATTAAAAAAAATAACTTAAATCTTAATTCAGCAGAAGAATTATTCGAGTATATTAGAGTTTCTATTGTCTCAAGGGAATATGCGAAGTTTATATTCACTAAATCTGTAAGTTTAATTTTGGAAATTATTTCTTCTTATGGAAAAAAAAGCAAAATAAATAAAGATATTTTGTCAAATATATCTATTTATAATTTTTTAGATAAAAAAATATTAAGAAAAAAAAAGAAATTATTATCAATATCTAAAAAAAACGAATTAGAGCACTCGTTTTCTAAATCTATTAAGCTTCCGCAATTAATACATGATGTTGCTGGAGTTAAAGTTATACCTTTTCAAGTAAGTTTTCCAAATTTTATAACACGAAAAAAAGTCCAAGGAGAAAAAGTTTTTCTTGATAGTAAAAATTTTAATTTAAAAATTAAAAATAAAATTATAATGATTGAAAACGCAGATCCTGGATTTGATTGGATATTTGGAAATAAGATTTTAGGATTAATTACAAAATATGGAGGTGTTAATTCACATATGGCTATAAGATGTGCTGAATTGGAAATTCCAGCCGCTATTGGATGTGGAGAACAAAAGTTTGAAACCCTAAAAAATTTTGATGTGATTTGTTTGGATTCTGCAGCATCAAATATATATAATATCTAGAATTATTTATGAAAACCATTGCTGTTTCACAAAGAGTACAAAAAATCGAGAAATATAATGAATTTAGAGATCAAATTGACAATAGATTGATCTTATATCTAAGTAATGCAGGATACATTCCAGTTCCGATTCCAAATTTTAAAAATAAAAATAAATATAATAAGACAAGTATAGTCAGTTGGCTAAAAAAAATAAATCCATCTGGAATTGTTCTTTCGGGAGGTGATGATTTAGGAGTTTATAAATACAGAGATTTGAATGAAATGAGAATTATCGAATGGTCTTTGAAAAAAAAAGTGCCAGTCCTTGGGATTTGCAGGGGAATGCAAATAATAAATAAATATTTTGGAGGAACACAAGTAAAGATTAAAAATCATGTAAGTAAAAGACATAAGATTGTAATAAACTCAAAACTTAACAGAGTTGTTAATAGTTTTCACAATTGGGGATTTTACTCAGAAAATATTCCAAATATTTTTAAGATAACAAGTAAAGCCAAGGATAAAACCATAGAATCATTTGAGTGTAAAAAAATAAATTTTTACGGGATTATGTGGCATCCAGAAAGAGAAAAAAAATTAAAAAAAAACGATTTTTTACTTTTAAAAAATATTTTTAGATAAATGATTTTTATTATTTTAGCAGCTGGGAAAGGAAGCAGGTTATATCCTTTAACACAAAAAATTCCAAAATGTCTTGTAAAATATAAAGGTAGAACAATTTTAAATCATCAATTAGAGGTTTGTAAAAAAAATAATGTTAAAAAGATATATTTAGTTAGTGGTTACAAAGGTAACAAAATAAAAAAAAAAAATATCATTAAAATTAAAAATGACAAATTTAAATCAACAAATATGGTTTTTAGTCTTTTCAAGGCAAAAAAGTTATTTAATGGAAATAATGATATAATAATTTCTTATGGCGACATTATTTTTAAAAAAAAAGTATTAAAAAAACTGATAAAGTCAAAAAAAGATGTATCAACAGTCGTAGACACAAAATGGTATAGTTATTGGAAAAAAAGAATGGATAATCCTTTGAATGATGTGGAGAGTTTGAAATTAACAAAAAATGATTACATTACAGATATTGGTAAAAAAGTAAAAAAACTTAGTGAAATTAATGGACAATATGTTGGTTTGACAAAAATTTCTAAAAATATGTCAAAAAAAATTTTAAATATTTGGTTAAGTTTGAATAAAGAAAAAAATCAAAAATTTGTAAACAATCTTTATATGACAGATTTTTTAAGGATTTTAATTAAAAGTAAAATTAAGATAAAAGCTATTTTAGTAAAAAGAGGTTGGTTAGAATTTGATGAACCTAGTGACTTAAAAATCAACTTTTAAAGACAATTTTTTGTTATTAAATAAGTGAATTTACTCTATAATAAGACTACTAAATAAGTTTTAAAAAATAATTACGCATAAGTGAAAAAACTTTATTTTAAAGATTTAAATCTAGATCATCAAAAAATATTATATAAATGGTACAATCTTAAATCAGTTTTGAAAAACTCCTTAAAAGGAAAAAAATTTCCCTATATTGAGCACCGTAAATGGTTTTTAATTCAATTGAAATCGAAAAATATTATTAAAATTATTTATATTGATGATATTCCAATTGGGGTAATTAGATTGGAGAAAAAAAATTCCTTTTTGTTACTAAGCTATATGATTGCACCAAAATATAGGAGAAAAGGTTATGCCTATAAGGCAATTAAACGAATGGTTTTTAATTCAAAATATAATAAATTAAAAAAGATAGTTGCTATTGTTAAAAAAGATAATATTCCTTCAATAAAAATATTTCGAAAATTAAAATTTGTAAAAAAAAATAATGTTAAAAATAAAAAATTTTTAAAGTTTGAGCATTCAACATGAAGTTAGGTAGATTTAGTTTAGACCTGAAGGAGAAACCAATTTTGATCTCAGAAATTTCAGGAAATCATAACGGTAAATTACAATTAGCAATTGAATTAGTTAAAAAAGCCTCAAAAAATGGATCTGACCTGATTAAACTTCAAACATATCAAGCTGAAAATTTGACTTTAAATTCATCTAGACCAGAATTTTTTGTTAAAGGTAAAAATAGCTTGTGGAGAAATAGGAACCTTTATAATTTATACAAGAAGGGATCTACACTTAAAGAATGGCATTATAAATTATTTTACGAAGCAAAAAAAAATAATGTTGAATGTTTTACCTCAGTTTTTGATGAAAACGATATTGATTTTTTAGAAAGATTAAAAGTTCCCGCTTATAAGATTGCTTCGTTTGAGAGTTTACACTTTCCATTAATTGAAAAGTTAATTAAAACCAAAAAACCAATTTTAATTTCTACAGGCTTATGTTCTTTGAAAGAAATAAATGATTTAGTTAATTTTTTAAAAAAGAAAAAATGCAAAAATTATGCTTTATTAAAGTGTACAAGTTCATACCCCGCAGCTAGTGATAATTTAAATTTGAGTACAATTAAAGATATGAGAGAAAGATTTAATTGTGAAATAGGATACTCAGATCATTCAATTGGATATAATGCATCTATTGGCGCAATCCATAATGGAGCATCTTTTATTGAAAAACATGTCTGCCTAAATTCTAAGACAGGAATAGACTCAGAATTTTCATTGAATGTAAATGAATTGTTGGGCTTAAAAAGTGAAATATATAAAGCTCACGACTCTAGGGGAAAAACATTTTATGGACCTACTAAGGATGAATTACCTAATTTACAATTTAGAAGATCAATCTATGCATGTAAAAACATTAAAAGGGGTGAAGAATTTTCTAAAACTAATATAAAAATTATTAGGCCTAGCTTAGGTTTAAGTCCAAAATATTACAATTATTTATTAGGAAAAAAATCATTATCAAATATCAAATTTGCAAATCCAATTAAGTTTAAACATGTTAAAAAAAAAAAAAATAAATAATTTTAAACCATGTGTAATCGGTTTAGGATATGTAGGTCTTCCATTATTATTAAGTTTAGAAAAAAAATTATATGTTATTGGATATGATATAAATAAAAAGCGAGTAAAAGATTTAAATCAAGGAAATGATATTTTTGGTGAATTTCAAAGAAAAGATTTTAAAGATAAAAAAATTAAATTTTCATCAAATGTAAAAAACTTAAAAGATTGTAATTTTTTTATTGTTACTGTGCCTACACCAATTCTTAAAAATAAAAAACCTGATTTATCACATCTAAAACAAATTTGTATTCAACTTTCAAAGATTATAAAGCAAAACGATATTATAATTTTTGAGTCAACTGTATACCCTGGTGTAACAGAAAATTACTGTATCCCTTTACTTAAGAAAAAAAATGGGTTTATAGAGGGAAAAAACTTTTTTGTAGGTTATAGTCCAGAAAGAGTAAACCCAGGTGATAACAAACACCAATTAAAGAATATAAATAAAATATTAGCCTATCCACATAAATTCAAAAGAAAAGAGACTTTAAAATTATACTCCAATCTTGGTAAAAAAATTATATATTCGAACAGTATAGTGGAGGCAGAAACTGCTAAAGTAGTTGAAAATATCCAAAGAGATGTAAACATAGGTTTGATAAATGAACTATTTATTGCATGTCAAAAATTAAAAATAGATTTTAGCAAAGTTAATTCTTTAGCTTCCACTAAATGGAATTTTTTAAAATTTAAGCCTGGTTTAGTAGGTGGTCATTGTTTACCAGTCGATCCATATTATTTTTCGTATATTTGTAAAAAAAATAATTTTAATACACAAATCACATTAGCAGGTAGGAGTATAAATGACTCAATGACAAAAATAGTAATTAATAAAATTAAAGATGAATTAAATTTTAAAAGATTGAATAAAAAAAAAATTTTGATTTGTGGTCTAACATATAAAAAAGACGTAGCTGATATTAGAAATTCATTATCATTCAAAATATTTGCTAAAATTAAAAGTAATTTAATTAAGGGTTATGATCCTTTAATTCATAAAGATTTAGCAAAAAAGAGAGGATTAATTTATAAAAAAAAAGATATCTCTAAATTTGATGCATATGTATTGCTAACAAAACATAAAAAATTTTCTGAAATCTTAAAGAATTTAAAAAATAAAACTATCATTGAACCAATTTAATTCAGATTAAAGTTTCAGTATTTAGTCTTTAAATTTATTTTTTCTATTTGATCTATTATCAAACCATTGATCATTTTCGCACCTTCTAGAGAGGGATGATTATCATCAGCATAAAAAATATTTTTATCATTATGAGTAATACATCTTTCTTTAACGATTGTGTTACAAAATAACTTATGAGGATAAATTCTGTAGACATTATCTCCTTTAATTGAGTCTAATAAATCAAAACTAGATTTAGTTCTATCTTTATACACTTGAAATGATGTAGTTATCCATTCTCTTGGGATATAATGATTTTTATCTAAGCTAAATTTTCTTGGTGAAGAATTTATTAGTTTTTGACGAACATTCCAGCCTACTTCTGGAATAGGATAAATTAATATTATCTGATTTTTTGAGGATGGGTTTAAAATTTTTTGAAATAAATTTTTAAAGGAATTCTCTAAAGAATCATATTTGCCTGTAGATATATATCTCGCATTAAAATCTCCATCTTCAACTCCCCCTTCGGTATTATCAAAATAAGACTCGTGCATATGCATTTGAAATCTACCACCAATTATAAATATAGATTTTTTTTTGGTAAATATTTTTTCTACTAAATTATAGTATTTACAATCGTTTATTCTATTTGTTTTATTATTTACTAAATTGAATTCCCTAAAAAACATACACAAATCGTTGGCAATTACGTTGACCTCAAAATCTTTTTTAATGAGTTCATTTTTTAAATCTGTTCTTATTGAACCAATGTGACTGTCTCCCATAAGAAAAATTTTTTGATAATTTTCTCTATCATTTAAGGAACATTTCAAAAAATTCTCATTAGTTAATTCGCAATTTGTATCTTTTAAATTATCTCTAAAATTTGTGACTACATTTTCCTCAAAATAATTAGGAATTTTACTCAATATTAAATAATTTAGAATTATCACTAAACCACTAAAAAAAATTATATTTAAAAATATTATTTTAAATCTAAATTTCTTATTTCTTGCAGGTTTTTCAATTATTAAATAACTTATTATTGATAATATTAAACTGATAATGATTAAAAATATTTTTTTTGTCAAACTGTCTTCGGTAAACTCAGTCACTCTAGCAAATGCAAATATTGGATAATGCCAAAGATATAATGAGTAGGAAATGAGACCAATTTTAACAAATAAACTTGATGAAAGTATTTTATTTGCTAATGCATCTTTATTGGAAAACCAAATAATTAAACATACTCCAATTACGGGTATCAAAGTAAAAAAAGATGGATGAAACATATCCTCATTAAAAAATAATATTGAATAGCCAATAAGCAACAAACCAAAAATCGGAAGTATATGATTTAAAATAGAAAATCTGTTTTTGCGACCCAATGTAATTTCTATATATGCTAATATAGAACCGGCTAACAATTCCCAACCTCTAGTAGGTAAAACATAAAAATTAAAAGATGGATAATTTCTGCTTCCCCATTCTGCTAGAAATATACTAATTATAAAACCTAAAATTAAAATAAAAGTTATATATTTTCTAAAGTACTTATAAGAAAACAGCAAAAATATAGGAAAAATAATATAAAATTGTTCCTCGACAGATAGTGACCATGTGTGAAGAAATGGTTTGAACAAAGCACTTTCAGCACCATATTGTTGGCCTGAAAACCAAAAATAAAAATTAGAGCTAAATCCAAGTGAGTAGAGAATCGATTTTGAAAAATCTATGAAACTGCTAGGTAATAGAAACATCCAAGCAAAAGGAAAAGAAACCAGCATTACAAGTAATAAAGCGGGTAATAATCTTCTTATCCTTCTTTCATAAAAATATTTAAATGAGAAAGTTTCAGTATCAAATAACTCTTTTAAAATAATCGATGTTATTAAATAACCCGATATTACAAAAAATATATCTACACCTATGAAACCACCTTTCAAAAATTCAATTCCCTCAATAGATATTTTGGCATGATATATGATCACTGAAATTACAGCGATTGCTCTTAATCCATCTATCTCTGGTCGGTAACTAATTTTCATCTAACTTAAATTTAACATATAATGTAAGAGAATTATCAAATTAATTTTAATTACTCCTAATTAATTGAAACTTATTGAAATCTTAAAAAAAAGAGCCAGAATATAAATCACTTGGTAAGTGTCCAACGGGACCTAATGGATTATACCTGAAGGGAATACGGATTAGTGATCTTTGAACCTGAGTAATTGACTCTCCTCTTTTATGAAAACCATGAACATTAGCAATAATTAAGGTGTTTTCCTTAGACGCAACTTTATATTCTTTATCAATAAGTTTATCGAAATAATTTTTAAAAAATTTTTTATTAAGATGATTTTGAATTCTCCAACTTTCATTATTTGCGTCTTTTAACTGACCTCTTTTAAACTCGAACCATAATCTTTCGAAGTTATTTTTGTGAGACTCCTTGCAATAAATAAATGGCCCACCTTCTTCCACTACATCATTCATATAAAATAAAACCTTATGTGAATGAAAATGAGTATCAGCATGAAAAGCAACATTTAAATCAGTGTCTCCTTCTGGATCTCCAAAATTGGTTTTTTCTAGATCAATTTTTTTTAGTTGATCAATTTCTTTTAAACCCTCTGCAGCAGAAATTAGTCTTATCAATTTTTTATTTCTAGCAAATTCTTTCATTGCTGGAAATTTTTCAAATTCATCACCTTTAATTCGCCTTATATCAACTTGCATAGAACCTTTTTTTACAACTTTAATTTTGTCAGAATTTGAAATTTCAGAATTAAATTCATTTTTTAATCTATTAAATTCTTCCTGTGGTAAAAAATTTGGAATAACTATTATTCCTTCTTTTAATAGTTGAATTTCAAGATTATCTTTGGGTAAGCAATTTTTTATTCTTCTCATCCGTATTAACATATTGGCAAAAACCGTTCTCAATACAGGTATACCAATCTTATTTGCTATCGGTGAAGGCAAAATATGATTTTGACTTCTAATATAATTCCAAGTATTCATTCGCTTCATTGATTTTTTATAGCACATATTTTTTTAATTGTTTAGTCATTTGATAAAAAAGTGTTTACTTACGCAAAAAATTAACAAGTTTACACAAAAATTTGTATTGTAAGAAATTAATATAATTATAGAAATAAATTAAAATTAAATAATTATAATGTAATTTTGCATTTTTGTAGGTTCTGTAATAAATGAGAGAAAATGATAAAAAAAAATTTTTAGCACAGGATAATTTATATAATTTCCCATATCACTATTTACCAGAAAAGATTGGTACAGAAATTATCAAGCCATTTAGAGTTCATTTTTGGCTCTATGATTATCAATTGTTACATGATTATATTGCTCATAAAGTCGAGAGTATTAAAAGTACAAATATATTGGATTTTGGATGTGGTGATGGCAAATTAATTAATGAATTAAAAAAAAATAAATCTTATAAAACTTGTGGATATGAAATTTCAAAAAAGGCTGCGGCTTTTTTTAAATCTTTTAATCCAGAGATTGATTTAATTCAAAATGAGGATGAATTAAATAGATTTGAAAATTTCTTTGATACAGTTATATTTTCTGAAGTAATAGAACATATACCTGATCAGGAAGTTAACAATGTTATTAATAAAATTTATCAATGTCTTAAGAAAAATGGTTATTTAATAGTATCAGCTCCACATAAAAATCTCCCAGTTCATAAAAAACATTATAGACATTATGATTTTAAAAAACTTTTAGATAATTTTGATCAAAAGCAATTTGAACTTATTGAAAAAAGATTTCTTTTTAAATCTACCATTTTAAAAAAAATCGTTAGAAAAATATTTTTTAATAGGTTTTTTATATTTAATTCTAATTTTTTATTTAAGATGTATTATAAACTTAATAAAATTTATTTTTTTTCATCTGAAAAAAAATGTGACACAGTTTTTTTAATTTTGAAAAAAAAATGAAAATTGCATATGTTGCAGAAACTTCTTTAACAAATAAAAGTGCTTATACTCATCATGTTATCAAAATGTGTGATGCATTTTCTCAACAAAATAATGATGTAACACTCTTTATCCCGAATTTAAAAAAAAACTTGCAATTCAGATCATTAGAAAAAAAATTTATTTTATTTTCAAAAAATAGATTTGAACTAAATTCTGTCATAAATAAAAAAACCTCAAATTTTTTTTTAAGAATTCTTTTTGGGTTAAAAACTGCTATAAAACTAAAAAATAAAAATTATGAAATTATACTTACAAGAAGTTTAATTGTTAGTTTATTTTTAAGTTTGTTCAAAACTTATCATTTTTTAGAAATACATTCAGAATTAAAATCTTTCACAAAATTTTATATGTTAAATTTAAATTTTATTAACTCTAAATTTATTATTAAAAAAATATTAATTTCCAAAGAATTAAATAAAATTTTTAAGATTAAAAAGGAAAATTTGTTAATTTTACATGATGGTTCAGATCCTAAAAATTTTACAAAATTTAAAAAAATTAAGGAAATTAAAACTGCTACCTATATTGGAAGTTTCTATAAAGGACGAGGTATAGAACTTTTATATTCTTTAGCAAAAAAATTTAAAAATATTAATTTTAAATTATATGGCCAAGTAAATTATGATTACAAAAGTAATTTAAAAAATTTGAATATATTTAACTATGTTGAATACAGCAAAATACCATCAATATTAGCAACCTCAGACTTGTTACTTATGCCATATGAAAAGAAAGTTTTTGTAAGAGCTAAAAATATAAATACGGCTAATTATTGTTCACCATTAAAAATGTTTGATTATTTAGCTTCAGGTAAAATTATAATATCATCAAATTTAAGCGGTATTTCAGAAGTAATAAAAGATGGATATAACGGCTATTTAGTAAATAACTTTGATGTACTTTCTTGGGAAAAAAAAATAAATGAAATAATAAAAAAGAAAAGAAATTATCAAACACAAAAAAATGCTTTACGCACAGCTAAAAAGTATAGTTGGAATAATCGAGTAAAAAAAATTATAATAGAGTATAAAAAAAACAATATAAAGCGATCTTTAATTTAGATAAGAAATCAAACAATGAAAATATTAGTTACAGGCTCTGCAGGATTTATTGGGTTTAATTTCTGTAATTTTTTATTAAGTAATACAAAATATAAAATTATAGGTGTTGATAATTTAAATAATTATTATGATGTAAATTTAAAAAAAAAAAGACTTTCAATTTTAAGAAAATTTAAAAATTTCAGTTTTATTAAAGCTGACTTAAATAACAAATCTATAATAGAAAAGATATTCAAAAAAAATAAATTTGATTTTGTTTTTAATCTTGCAGCTCAAGCAGGTGTTCGATATTCGATTAATCATCCAAGTAAATATATCGATAGTAACATTGTTGGATATTTTAATATTATTGAAAATTGTAAAAAATTTAAGATTAAAAGACTTTTTTACGCGTCTTCAAGCTCAGTATATGGAGAAAATACAAATTTTCCACTTAAAGAGTCAGAAAAAATATATCCAAAAAATATGTATGGTCTATCCAAAAAAATTAATGAGGAAATGAGTAATATTTATAATCATTATTATGGTTTAAAAGTAACAGGTTTAAGATTCTTTACCGTATATGGCGAATGGGGAAGGCCCGATATGATGATGCTTAAATATATAGATAGTTATTTTAGTAAGAAAGTTTTTAAATTATACAATTACGGAAATCATACAAGAGATTTTACTTATATTGGAGATGTAGTAAAAATTTTAGAATTGCTAATAAAAAAACATAAGAAGTTATCAAATTTTGATATTTTAAATATTTGCTCTAACAAACCTGTAAATCTTAATGAAATAATTAAGTTTATGAAAAAAAATAAAATAACTCCTAAGATAAAAAAAATATCCTTACAACAAGCAGATATTCTTAAAACTCATGGAGATAACTCAAAATTATTGAAATATACAAATTATAAAAAATTTGCAAATTGGAAGGAATCATTGCGAAAGACTATAGAATGGTACAAAAAATATTTAAAAAAATAGAATTTTCTTTATGAAAATAGTGTATTTATTTAATTCTTCCGTACCATCCTATAATGCAAGTAGTTTGCAGGTTGTAAACATGTGTAATGAAATTTCTAATTCAATTGGAAAATTAACTCTAATAACTCCGGATACTGGCTTAAATCAAAGTTTATCTGAGCATTATGGAATAAAAAAAAATTTTGATCAAATTAGAATCAAAAAATTCAAAAAATTTCCAAGAGGCCTATATTATTATCTTTATTCAATTTACTCTATTATTTTTGGAATTAGATTACGACCAGACATATTTATAACAAGAAATTACTTTACTTTATTTTTACTTTTAATTTTAAGGAAAAAAGTAATCTTTGAGGTTCATAGTAGTTTATCAATCGAGGGTAGGTTGAATAATTTTATTGTAAAGTACTTTAAAATCTTAGACTCAAAAAACATAGTTAATTTGGTTTTTATTACAAGATCCGTAAAAAATTTTTTTTATGATAAATATAAAATTAAATCCAGAAAATCCTCAATTTTAAGTAGTGCATCGGGTATTAGGACATTTATTCCGCAAAATCAAAAAAAATTATTCTTAAAAATAGGCTATTTTGGTTTGGTTAACAAATCACGCGGAATAAATTTTTTATGCAGACTCTCAAAAATCGATACTAAAAATAAATATTTTATATATGGATGTGCAAGAGATTCTCTAAATTCTCTTAAAAAAAAAAATACAAATAAGAACATTTTTTTTTATGAATATGTTCCGTACAAAAATATAAAAAAGCTAATGTGTAAAATGGATCTTTTGGTTTTGCCTTACGAAAAAAAAGTTACTGTATCAGGAAATGTAGACAATATAGCAAACTTTACCTCACCTATGAAATTATTTGATTACTTAAGCTCTTCAAAACCAATTATTGCATCTTCATTAAGTGTACTAAAGGAAATATTAGTTGATAAAAAAAATTGTATATTTGTAGAAAGTCTAAATATTTTTAAATGGAAGTTAGTTATAAACAAAATTTTGTTAAATAATACACAAAGGGAGATAATCTCAAGGAATAATTTTTTTTTAGCAAAAAAACATACTTATTATAACAGAGTAATAAAAATGTTTGATGGTTTAATTATTTAGATTTATAAAATAATTAAAAATGAATACAAATAAAAAAAAAATAATTTTTTATTGGTCACCATGTTTAAACCCTGTGGGTACTATAAATTCAACTTTAAATTCAGCTGCAGCGTTAAAAAAATACAAACCAAATAAATATGATGTTTATTTAATAAATGCTTGTGGTGAATGGGATAAATATCATGAATTTATAAATTTAAATAAAATCAGCATAATTAATTTACAATTTAAGTATTTTAAATATTTACCAAAAAGAGGTTTCTTTCAAAGTCGTTTTTCTTATATCTTAATTTTTGTACTATCTTTTTTACCTTTAGCTAAATTAATTAAAAAAAACCAACCTGATTACATTATTAATCATTTAATAACATCATTACCTTTAACTTTATTATTTCTATTTAAATTTAAGTCAAAATTTATTTTAAGAATCTCTGGTTTCCCTAAGTTGAATATAATAAGAAAAAATTTTTGGAAATTTGTTTCTCATAGATTATATTGTATAACCTCGCCATCTGAAGAACTAAGAAATAAATTAGTGATATCAGACATATTCAAAAAAGAAAAAATATTTTATTTACCAGATGCAATTATAAATATTAGAAATTTTATTAAAAAAAAAAATGAAAAATTTGATAAATTTACAAAAAATAAGGATAAAAAAATAATTTTTTCAGCTGGCAGACTTACAAAACAAAAAAACTTTTCATACTTAATAGATGAATTTACAGATTTTTGCTCAAAAAATGATGATTTTATCCTAAATATACTTGGAGATGGTGAGGAGATGAATATGCTTAAAAAAACTATTACTGAAAAAAAAATGTTAGATAAAATCATCTTGAAAGGACATGTTGAGAATGTTTATAAATATTTTAGATGTGGAGACTTGTTTATTTTAAGTTCAAAGTGGGAAGAAGTAGGTTTTGTTATTGTAGAAGCAGCCTTGGCCAACTTATTTGTAATTTCGAGTGATTGCCCGAATGGACCGTCTGAATTTTTAAACTATGGAAGAAATGGCATTTTATTCAAAAATAATCAAAAAGGCGCTTTGAGTGCAGCATTGCAAAATTTTGTAAGTTTAAATGAAACACAAGCTATGAAAGTAAAATTAAAAAAAAATGCAGATAAATACACAATGTTCAAACACTTTAAGGTGTTTAATAAAATTCTATCTAATTAAATTAAAATTTTTTAATAAGTTCTAAATAATTTTTAAGATTTAAATTATAATCAAATCTATATAATTTTCTGTAACCTAAATTGATTAATTTTGATAATTTTTTTTTGTTCTTATTGTAATAAATAATTTTATTTGCCAATTCTTTAAAATTTCCTACTTTAAAAAGCAAACCACCTTTGCCATTAAGCAATATTTCTCTTGGTCCAGTTGGGCAATCACTAGAAATTATAAATTTTTTCAAAACTTGTGCCTCCAGTAAAACATTTGGTAAACCCTCATATTTTGATGAAAGAATTAAAATTTCAGCTTCCCTTAAAATTGGATATGGATTTTTAACAAAATTTATTAATTTTATATTATTATTCAATTTATTTTCATTAATAAAGTTTTTAAACTTTGTTTTATCAATACCTTTACCAATTAAAATTGCCTCAAAATCAATTTTATGTTTAATTAA
>TARA_B100001057_G_scaffold428096_1_pt1 | contig 30239 bp, 29 predicted proteins | sample TARA_B100001057 | Tara Oceans TARA_B100001057 (sample SAMEA2621839) | marine metagenome | biome: marine biome (ENVO:00000447); feature: surface water layer (ENVO:00002042); material: "saline water (ENVO:00002010), including plankton (ENVO:xxxxxxxx)" | depth 5 m
CTCTATAATATAGGTACCTTCTAATTTTAGTTTAGTTACTTTTAATTTACTCATTTGATTTTATATGTAATATTTATTTTGTAGTAAGAATAAAGAATGAATACACTTATAATATTTGTTTATCAATATTATTTTTAATTAAAATAATTTGATATTTTTTAAATGTCTTATAGTTACTTGAACACATATATAAATACATTTTTATGATTAGTAATTTTAAATTGAAAATTAATTAAATGGAGTTTTTAAAACAAGGTTTTAGTTTTTTAGAATATAAAGAAAAGAAACAAATAATTTTACTTTTATTTCTTTCTTTAATTGGATCTTTTTTGGAATTATTTGGCATTGGCTTAATCCTACCTTTTTTGAATGCTATTATTTCAAAAAAAACTTACGAAGATATTGAGTTTTTTAAACATTTTAAAGATAATGCTATTACAGATTCATTAAATATCGAAATATTTTTTTTAATATTAATTTTAACTATTTTCTTATTAAAAAATATCTACCTTTTTTTTCAATTAAAAATTCAGTCAAAGATTATTTATGCAATTTCTTCAAAACTTTCTTCGAGAATATTTAATGGATATTTAAAAATGAACTTTATCGATTTTAAATCAAAAAATAGTTCAGATTTGATTAGAAATATACATGCAGAAATTAATACATACGTCACAGGATTTTTAAATTCATTTATAATTAGCTGCATAGAGATAATTTTATTATTATCTATATTAATATTTCTTTTTTATATAGATTTTAAATTAACTTTAATATCTCTAGGATTGTTATTAGTATTTTCTTCAACTATTTATTTTTTTTTAAAAAATAAAATTTTATTACTTGGAAAGTTAAAGCAAAATTTTGAGGCAAGTAGATTAAAATGTTTATTTCATGGTTTCGGTGCAATTAAGGAAATAAAATTAACTAATAAGGAAAACTTTTTTGTAAATGATTTTGAAAAAGAAAATTCACAATGTTTATCTGCAACTAGGCAATTTTTAATATTGTCCAATACCCCCAGGTTGTTACTTGAATTTTTTGGGATTTTAATAATAGTAAGTATTTTTTATATATTGCTAGATAGATCAGAAAATCCAGAAACATTATTGCCAAAAGCAGGTATGTTTTTTATAGCATTTTTTAGAATGATGCCATCGGCCAATAAAATTTTAATTGCTTTTCAAAGTATTAATTTTTCGAGAGCTTCAGTGAGGTTATTGAATAATGAATTTAAATTTATAAATAAATTAAAACCAAAAAAACAATTAAATGATATTAAAAAGATTTCTTTAAATAATCAAATTGAGATAAAAAATCTTAATTTTAGTTATGATTTTGAAAAAAATGGTTTCTCTTTATCAAACATTAATCTTAAAATTAAAAAAGGAGAATTAATTGGAATTTGTGGCGAAAGTGGATCAGGAAAAAGCACTTTAGTAGACTTGATATTGGGACTTTATGAGCCTAATTCAGGAAAAATTCTATATGATGATATCAATATAAATAAAGATGTTCAAGCTTGGCAAAAAATTATTGGATACGTACCTCAAAGTATTTTTCTAATTGATGATAGCATTAAAAACAATATTGCCCTTGGTACAAGAGAAAAAGATATTGATCTTTTAAGATTAAATTATGCAATAATCAAATCAAAACTGGAGGAATTTGTTAAATTTTCAAAAAATGATATTGATACATTTGTTGGAGAAAAAGGAGCCAAGATTTCAGGTGGTCAACTTCAAAGAATTGGTATAGCTAGGGCATTATATAAAGATTCAGAAATAATCATATTTGATGAAGCCACAAGTGCATTAGATGAAGAAACAGAAGATGAAATATTAAAAACAATATTTGAACTTAAACGAAAAGTTACTGTTATTTTGATTTCACATAATAAAAGAGTACTAGAATTGTGTGATAGAATAATAAATATTCATCAAGGAAAAATAATTAGTGATGAAAGTTAAAAAAAGACTAATAAAGTATAATTAAAACATGAACATTTTAGATAAATTTAATAATTTGATTTTAAATAAAAGAGCCACACTTCTTGGCGTAGGACCAATGAGTAAAAATGTTGTAGACTCCTCAATTGAATTATCTGATAAATACAAAATACCAATAATATTAATAGCAAGCAGAAGACAAATAGACTCCGATGAATTTGGTGGAGGATATGTTGAAAACTGGAACACAAAAGAATTTGCTGATTATGTAAGAAAAAAATCTAAAACTAAAAATATTATTCTAGCAAGAGATCATGGTGGGCCATGGCAAAATAACTTAGAATTAAAAAAAAAATTAAATTTAAAACAAGCAATGTTATCTGCTAAAATTTCATTTAAGTCAGATATAGATAACGGATTTCAAATACTACATATAGACCCAAGCATAGACATTCATAAAAAGCTTAATCAAGATACTATATTAAAAAGAGTATTTGAACTCTATGAATATTGTTGGAATTATGCTCAATCTAAAAAAAAAGAAATTATTTTTGAAATAGGTACAGAAGAACAGTCAGGATCTACGAATTCTGATTATGAGTTAGAATACGTTATTGATAAAATGAATAAGTTTTGTAAAAAAAAGAATATACCTAAAGTATCATTCGTAGTGATACAAGCTGGCACTAAAGTAATGGAAACAAAAAATATAGGGTCTTTTGAATCAAATTTAAGAATTAAAAACGAAATACCTGTTGAAATACAGTTACCAAGAATGCTGGAAATATGTAATAAGAATAATGTATTTATGAAAGAACATAATACAGATTATCTTAGTGATGACTCTTTAAATTGGCATCCAAAATTGGGCATACATTCTGCAAATGTCGCTCCAGAATTTGGAGTATACGAAACTAGAGCTCTTTTAAGATTATTTGATAACGAAAATTTAAAAAATGAAAAAAAAGAATTCTTGAAAATTGCTTATAATTCAAAAAAATGGGTAAAATGGATGATGGAAAATTCTGAAGCCAGCTATGAAGATAAGTGCGTAATTGCAGGTCATTATGTTTTTTCTAATAAAAGAGTTATTGAATTAAAAAAAATTTTAGACAAAAAACTCAACAAAAAAAAAATGAAATTAGATTTACTTTTAAAAAAAGAGATTACTAAGGTCATTTCAAAATATTTAAAGTGTTTTAGGTTGATATGAAAAAAGTAGCTACAATAATACTCAATCGTAATCTTCCTAGTGTTACCGACACTTTGTATAAAAATATTTTGAAATATAATAAAAAATACACTGATGTGTATATTGTTGAAGCAGGATCAGATTCTGGAAATTTGTCTAAAAATATGACTTGGAATGCTGATTGGAAAGAAGCAAAATTAAATGGTCTCCGTTATGCGAGAGGGATGAATTTTGGTTTAAGTAATCTATGGAGAGAGGGTAAATTTGATAAATATGAAGCTTTTCTTTTATTAACAAATGACACTGAATTTAAAACTAAATCTTTTATTAAAATATTTTTAGATATTTTTAAAAAACATCCCAGATTAGGTATTCTGTCTCCATGTTCAAAAGATTGGGGTGAAAAAAAATTAATTGACAAAAATTCTATAAAGTATTTTTGGTATATTCATAATACAGCATATTTTTTGAGAAAAGATTTTATTAAAGAAATTATTAACCTTAAAACACCTGGATATCTAAATTTTCTATTCGATGGGAATAATTTTAGAGGATATGGAACAGAAAGTGAATTAATTGCGAAAGCTTACTCAAATCACTGGGCTGCTGGGATTACTAATCAAGTATGGGCAGAAGAAAACGAAAAATATTTGAAGAAAATGCATTCAAAAATTAAAACAAATACGTTTGAGGAAAATAACAAACTAGTTATGGAAGAGAGCAGAGAATGGATGAGAGAAAAATATGGTTTTAAAAGTAAATGGTCATTACAGATGTATGTTAAAACTTTTTATGATAGGTTTTTTACTTATTATCCAGAATTAAAAAAAAATAAGGTATAATATTTATTATTATGAATAAAAAAATTATCAAACCATGGGGTTCTGAGGAATTAATAGAGTTTAATAAAAAATATATGTTTAAAAAGCTTGTTATGAAAAAAGGACATCAATGTAGCTTACAATTTCATAAAAAAAAAATAGAAACTATTTTTGTACTTGAGGGAAGCTTGAAAATAATATTTGGAAAAAATATTAAATTTTTAAAAAGTAAAATTTTTAAAAGAGGCCAACATATAACCTTAATACCAGGAGTAGTCCATAGAATGAAAGCTATTACAAGGTCTGTTTATTTAGAGGCAAGCACTCCAGAGATTAAAGATGTTGTTAGAATCGAAGACGATTACAAAAGAGTTTAGTTTAGGTGAGCTATAAAGTTGTAATACCTACTGCAGGAATTGGTAGCAGATTATTTAGTTTAACTAAAAATTTAAATAAATCTTTAGTATCATTGAATAATAAACCTATAATATGCCATATAATTGAAAAATTTCCAAAAGATTGCAAATTCGTAATACCTATTGGATATAAGGGAAAGCTAGTTAAAGATTTTCTTAAAATTGCATATCCTAAAATTTATTTTAAATTTGTAAAAATAAAAAACTACTCTGGAAAATATAGTGGACTGGGACTTACTCTTTTAAAAGCTAAAAAGTATTTACAAGAGCCTTTCTTATTTATTCCGTGTGACACACTGGTAAAACAAAAGATTAATCCGCCAGTTTATAATTGGGTAGGTTATGCAAACAAAACCTCACAAGATAAAAACTTTAGAAGATGTATAGTTAACAAAGGTAATTTGAATATGTTAGTTGAAAAAAGTTATAAAAAAACAAATAATCAATTTCCATATACAGGTCTTTGTGGAATTAAAGACTATAAAGAGTTTTGGGAAAGTTTTAATGATTTAAATAATTATGATTTTTTAAGAGGAGAGTCTTTTGCAATACAAAAAATGTTACCAAAATTAAAATTTAAAGCAAAAAAATATGAATGGTTTGATGTTGGTAACTTAAAATCATACGAAATTACAAAATCAATCTTTAAAAAAAAAAAAATTTATAATATTTTGGAAAAAGAAAACGAGGCTATTTGGTTTGTAAATGAAAAAGTTATTAAATATTCAAATGATAAAGGTTTTATAAAAAAAAGATATTTACGTACAAAATACTTGAATAATTATGTCCCAAAAATTATAGATATAAAAGATAACTTTTATTCATACAATTTACAAAAGGGAATAATTTTTTCATCAAATCCCTCACAAAAAAATTTAAAGAAATTGTTGGATTATTCTATGAATTTCTGGAATTTGAAAAAAATCAAAAAAGCCAATACAAAACAAAAATTAAAATCAAAAAAATTTTATAAAGAAAAAACTCTTAAAAGAATTAAATTATTTTATAAATTAAAAAAATCAGATGATAATATAAATAAAATTTCAATAATAAATAATATACCTATCAAATCTTTGAAATATTTATTAAATAAAATAAACTGGGAAGATTTATGTTCTGGATTGTTTGGAAGATATCATGGAGATTATCATTTTGAAAATATTTTAATTACTAAGAAAAAAAGTTTTTTGTTCTTAGATTGGAGACAAGATTTTGAAGGTGATATTTCCAAAGGAGATATTTATTATGATTTAGCAAAGCTAATGCATGGTATGATTGTTTCACATCCTCAAGTAAATTTAAATAAATTTAAGTTTCTAAAAAAAAATAATAATATCGAAATAAATATTTTTGTTCCAGAGTCTATAAAAAAATGTAGGGCTTATTTCTATAAATGGTTAGAAAAAAATAATTTAGAAAAAAAAAGAGTTGATCTATTAACATCCCTTATATTTCTTAATATAGCACCATTACACCATTATCCTTATAATATGTTTTTATTCAATTTAGGTAAAATTATGCTACAAAAAACTTTAAATAATGAAGAGTTTAATTTTTAAATGAAAAAAAAAAATAAAATTCCTAAAATTTTTATAATTGATGTTGATGGTGTATTAAATACTGGCCAATTTTTATACGATGTATCTGGAAAAAAATTCAAAATTTTTGGTCCAGATGACAGCGATGCTTTGAAGATTCTTAATAAATATATAAAAATTCTTTTTATAAGTGGTGACAAAAGAGGATTTAATATCTCAAAAAAAAGAGTAATTGATATGGGTTTTGATATAAAGTTAGTTGATACTTTGAGCAGATTTGAGTGGATTCAAAAAAACTATAAATCTGATGAAATAATTTATATGGGTGATGGGATTTTTGATTATTTAGTTTTTAAAAAAGTTTATTATAGTATTTGTCCATCAAATGCAGATATGAATTGTCTTAAATTTGCAAGTTTTGTTACTGCCAGAAAAGGTGGAGAAAGAGCGTTGTCAGAGGCTTGCGATCATATTTTAAAAGTTTTTTTTAATCAAAGTTTTAAAAAGATCTTATCTTAAAATTAAATATGAACTTTATTAATAAAGTTAAAGTGATATATTTTTTTAATGGACACAATAAAAAAAATCGCTAAAACCTATTTTTTAAATTTTTCAAACAAGGATATAAGTTTACTTGAAAAAATGTTTACAGATGATGTGGAATTAAGAGATTGGAATTTTCATGGCAAAGGTATTCAAGAAGTAATTGAAATAAATAAGAAGATATTTGCTAACAATGATAAGATATTAGTTAGTCCCCTCAAAATTTGGCAAGTAGAAGAAAACTTAATAATAGCTGATCTTGAAATCGATATAGGTAATCCCAAAAAAGAATTGGTTTTAGACATTCTTGTTTTTGAAAGAGAAAAAATTAAAAAAATTATAGCTTATAAAGGAAATTAATGTCAGAAAATATTTTGGATATTGTTAAAAAGTTTAAACACGAGGGATATGTAGTAGTAAAAAATTTTTTAAACAAACAAACTTGTGACGAACTTATTAATTATCTTTCAACTCTAAAAGCAAAAGTAAATCTTCCTTACACAAATGTTCCCTGGGGATATGGTAATTTATTAAATCAAGGACCATTTTCTAAAATATCAGAACACGAATTTATTAAAAACTTTTGTCAAAATTTGTTTAATGGAAATTTTGTGTTCAATCATTTAATGGTTCATAATAAAGCACCATGGGTTGGAGCTGGTATCGAGTGGCATCAAGAAATTTTTAATATTGATACTTACGCTCCTGGATATACATCAGATGACTGGGAAAAATTTGTGCAAATTTATATTGCTTTGGAAGATCAGGATGTTGCTAACGGATGTTTAAAACTTGTGCCTGGTTCACATAAATTAGGTGTTTTGCCACATGAGGATGCTATAAATGATCTCTTGTCTCATAAAAGAAGAGTGCCCTACGAAATTATGCAAAAAATTTATAAAACTAATGGCATAATTGAAACTAATCTAAAAGCAGGAGATACGCTTTTGTTTAATCATAGAATTGTTCATGGTTCAGGTTCAAATGCCAGTCCAAGATCTCGTAAGGCAATTGTTTTACAAGCAAGAAAAAATTTTTTAAAAAAGGATGAGCAAGTTTTTTCAAAGGAAACAGAGTATAGAAAAAATTTTGTTATTAGTGCCCTTCAAGAAAAAATTAATTCAATATCTAAAAAAAATGTTTATTTAGATATGAAAAAAACAGATAAAGTTAAATAATTTAATATTTAGTGTTAATGAATTTTAGAAATAGTTTTATCTTTCATGAACTCAAAAAAGTGGCATTATTTTTAGGTCCCTCAATCATTTTTTTTAGAAAATATACTTTTTCATCTAAAATTTATGTCGCTGTAAGAGTATTTTTGGGCCTTTTGTTGAATTTTAAAGATAGAGTAACTTTTGCAAAAAGACCGCTTTTATCAAAAAATTTAGTAAGATCTTCAAAAAAAAGTTATGAAAACTTTGCTATCTGTTTTCAGGGACCAATACATCTACCATTTAGCATCGAAACAATTAAGATTTATAGAAAAACATTACCAAAAGTTAATATTATTTTTTCAACATGGAAAGGTCTAGACGAAAATTTAATCAAAAACTTGAAAGAATTGGGTGTTGATGTACTTTTGCTTGATCCGCCAAGTGGAGAAATGAGCAAAAAGCCTGGATTTAGAGCTACTTCATATCAAATAAAATCTACTATTGAGGCACTTAGATTTGCAGAAAAAAAAGGTATAGGATATTCTGTAAAACACAGGGGTGATCAAAGAGTATATAGTTCTGATTGGTTATTAAAATTAAAATCACTTCAAGATAGTTTTCCTAATAGTAATGATGCTATTTTAGAAAAAAAAATTTTACTCCCAAGCATCACCTGTTCTAAATTTAGAGTTTATGGAATTGGAGATCAATTTCACTTTGGTGTAACAAAAGATCTAATAAATTTTTGGGAGTGTCCGTTTTATGAAGATGGTGCACATAGTCTGGTAAAAAATGAAAAAGTTAAAGATTTTGTAATAAACGGAACAGCAATTTTTTCTGAAATTTATTTATTTGCAAAGTTTCTTGAACGTAATAATCATAATCTTCTATGGACTCTTGAAGATTATTGGAAAATTATGAAAAATAATTTTTGTATCTTTGATTGTAGCTTTGTTGATTTTGTTTTCAATAAAGAGAAACACTCTATAGGAATTCAACCGAATCTATACTTAGAGTATAGGGAAGAAGAGCGAAATTATAATATACCATACGAGCCAAATTTTACTCATGCGGATTGGATTTTAATTAATAAATTAAATAATGTAGAACTTCCTTGGCCCAATGGTGCTAAAGAGTTATGGGTTAATAATAACAAAGATTTTTTTCCTCCGCATTTTAAATGTGTCAAAAAAGGTGGAATATTTAACTAAATACATTTTATTAATTAATTATGATCAAAATTTGCATTATTGGTGCTGGAAATATAACTCAGATGAATATTTAAAAAAAACCGGGCAATTTTTTTGCTGCTTCATATTCTGTTGGTGCTCCACAAAAAATTATATTATTTATACTAATTTTTTTTATTTTTATTATTTTTTTTTGGTTTATTAAATAATTAAATAAAAGAGATACATAAAGTTCCTTATTATTTTTTTTATATAATTTAATTAAATTTTTAAATGAATCTGTAAATAATTTTTTTTTTCTAAAGAAATATAAACCATTAGAACATAGATTTGAAATTCTATTCTTTTCCGAGGTAAAAACAGCCTTATTATTTTTCAATTTTATAAATGACCAATTATTACCTTTCCCATTAAAGACCTCCCAATATCCATGTGCACTAGTTTTTTTTTTTACAAACTTTTTTAAAATTGTATCTATGTTAAAAATATAAATTTCTTGCTCTGAATTAATATTCTTAATTCCTCTGTAAACAGTTTCAGCCTGCCCATTTGTTTTATTTTTTAAAATAACAATTTTATATTTTTTTAATTTTAAATTTTTAAATTCTTTTAATAAAAATTTTTTGTAATTTTTATTATTTATTATAAAAACAAATAAATCTTTATTTATATATTTTCTAAAACCGTTAACCACATGGTAAAAAATAGTTTTATTTCTTAGATTTAGTAAAAATTTAGGAGTTTTATATCCTTTTACTCTAAATCTTCTGCTTTCACCACACATAGGAAATACAATCATTTTTCGGACAAACTATATAATTTAAGGCAATTGGCAAAAATTGCTTTCTGTATATCTCTCTTGTCTTTATGAAGAGGCAACATATTTATAAATAATAATATAACTTGTGGCAAAATATTCTTAAATTTTTCTTTACCTATAATTTTATTTATAAATAAACTTTGAACTTCTTTTAACCGTTTACTTGTTTCAAAATTAATCCTCATTGATTTAGACTTAAAATCTTCCAATTTAAATTTTCCTGAAATAATATGATCATACATACCAACAATTGAGTGAACTAATTTAGCTAAATCGTAATTTTGATCCCCATATATAGATAATTTGTCATTATAACCCAAACCTCTTGGGTCAATAATTTTTATGCTATTAATTCTTGAATTAAAAAGAATATTACTTAAACACAAGTCACCATGAATTACTGCAGGGATGATTTGATTTTTTTTTGACTTTTCTATGCACCACCTTGTCATTTCATTTAAAGACGGCATTTTTTTAAAATTGTAATAGTAATTATGATTTATATCTAAAAAATTTAATTTTGAGAGAGAGTTTAGCCGTAAATTAGATTTTTTTTCTATGAGCCAATTTCTATTTTTTTTTATTTGTTTTAAATTGAATTTATCAATACTTTTAAGGTCTTTTAATAATTTATTAATTATTAAAAATACCTTTTCCCAAAATAAAATTGGATTTTTTCCATAAACAAATAGTTCATTAAGAGGATTTAAGGGTAGGTACTCCATAGAATATTGTGACATTTTCTTAAATTCCTTATATTCAATTAATTTTGGTGTATATTTTTTAAGGTTTAATGGTAAATTTTTGTACCATAAATACTCAGACTTAATTTTACTTTTGTCAAAGCTTCTCTTTATTATAACATTTTCTGAGACTTTTATTTTATTAAAATGTCTAGAGCTTATAATTAAGGATCTTGATTTGAAGTAGGTATTTACATGTCCTAAATCAAACCATTTTTTTTGAAAATTATATCTAAGTTTTTTTCTATCATTATATCTTTTGATTGCATCAACAAAATTACTACCTGCACTAAGACACTTCATCAATAATTTTTTATTTGAGAAATTAAAAAATCCTGACCAAGTATATTGCTTATCACTTATATTTATAACTTCATGAGTGTTGTATAATTCATTTCTTTCAACAAGTCCCAAGATATTTTTTTTACTTGAAATTTTTTCTAACAACAAATTATCTCCATGAAGCATTTTAATATCTTCATTTTCGTTTTTATTAATTTTTTTTAATACATTAAGAACGGATCTTTTTAGTGGTAAATTACTGTTTGTTCTAATAACTATAATATTATTTTTATTTAAAAATTCTTGATTAAATAGACTAACCTTAAAATCAATCGGCAAAGATAAATAGATCCTATCTTTTGGAAAATTTTTTTTTAAATTTTTTATTTGATATGTTAGGAGACTTTTATTTGCAATAGGTAAAAAACACGGAGGTATTTTTCCGTATTCTTCCTCAATTTCTGTAATAACATATCCACCAGAATTAATTAGAATCATTTTTGAAAGTTATTTATTTGCAAAGACTAATTTATAGTTTATTAAAAAATTCAGTAAATAAAAATTAATTTTAAATATACAATAAATTATAAATTTAACAGTCATTATTGTATTAAATAATTAAAAGAACTCAGTTACAAAAGTAGTAAAATTTAGTATTTACAGAATTTATTTTTAAATAATTTTTTTTATTTTCTATAAAAAGATACCAAAATAACTAAATATTTTTTTCAATTAAGTTTATAAAAATGAAAAATCTTGATATTAATTTTATAAAATTTCTCAAAAAATAATTTTTTTTTAATAAATATTATGATTAAAATTTGTTTGATTGGAGCTGGAAGAATGTCAGTTGAGCATATTAGAGTTTTTAATAAAATAAAAAATGTTAATATCTCTGCTATTTCAAGCAGAACAAAAAAAAAAATAATTCAAATTAAAAAAAACTATCCCTCTATAAAAATGTACACAGATATAAACAAAATGATTAACACAGAAAATCCTGATGGGATCATAATTGCGGTAAATGAAAATTCACTTCTTGATGTATGCAGAAAAGTATTTGCATTTTCTCAACCATTATTAATAGAAAAACCTATAGGATATAATTTAAATCAAAATCAAAAGATATTAAGATTAATGAATAAATACAAAAAAAAAAATTGTTATGTTGCATTGAATAGAAGGTATTTTAATTCAACTAAAAATTTATTAACGAATTTGTCAAAGGATAAAGGAAAAAAAAAAATATACATTAATGATCAACAGTATAATTTAAAAAAAATGTACCCTCATAAAGCAAATGTAATTTTAAAAAATATGATGTTTGCAAATTCAGTACATTTAATAGATTATGTTGATATTTTATCAAAAGGTAAAATTAAAAACGTAAAATCATCTATTAAAAGAGAGGGAAAAATTTCCAATGTTTTATCTAATATTAATTTATCCTCAGGTGACGCCATCACATATAAAGCATTGTGGAATAAAGATTCTAAATGGAGCGTATCAGTTTTTACGAAAAGATTTTTCTATGAATTAAAACCATTAGAAGAACTAAAAATTTTAAATTTGAAAAATTTACATATAAGAAAGTTTCCAAAGAATAAATTAGATACAATTTATAAGCCAGGTTTTATGTTGCAAGCAATTGATTTTATAAAAATGATCAAAAAAAAACCTCATTCCCTTGTTGATATTAAAAATAATTTTAATACAACCAAACTTATTAATAAAATATATGAAAATTTTTAATAATAAAATAATACTTATCACAGGTGGGACAGGCTCATTCGGTAAAGCGTTTGTTAAAAAAATTCTTTTAAAGTCTAAACCAAAAAAACTAATAATTTTTTCTAGAGATGAGCTAAAGCAGTGGATAATGCAAAATAGATATAAAGATAATAAAAATATTAAGTTTATAATTGGTGATATTAGAAATCTACAAAGTGTGCAAGAGGTAAGCAAAAATGTAGATTATATTATTCATGCTGCAGCTACAAAAATTGTTCCAACCGCAGAAATAAATCCAGAGGAATGTATTTATACCAATATTAATGGAGCAATGAATATTATTAAGGCAGCAAATTTAAATAATGTAAAAAAAGTTTTAGCTTTATCCACAGATAAAGCATGCAATCCGGTAAACTTGTATGGAGCGACAAAGTTGGCATCAGACAAACTTTTTTTAGCAGCTAATAAAAAAAAAAGTCATAATACTATTTTTTCTGTTGTTAGGTATGGTAATGTAATGGGGTCTAGAGGGTCAGTTATACCTTTCTTTATTTCACTGAAAAAAAAATCTTTTTTCCCCATTACCAATCCTGATATGACCAGATTCATGATTTCACTTGATCAAGCAGTTGATTTTGTAAATTCTTCATTAGACATTATGAAAGGAGGAGAAATATTTGTTAAAAAAATTCCATCTATGAAAATTTTGGATATCGCAAAAGCTATTGATTATAAAAAGAAGATTAAAATTGTTGGATTAAGAGAGGGAGAAAAAATTCATGAGCAGATGATTACACCAGAAGATTCAAAACATACTTTAGAATTTAAAGATTTTTTTATTATTTCCTCAGAAACAAAATATAGAAAAAAATTTAGAGGAAAAAAAGTAAAATCAGATTTCTCATATGACTCAAAGAATAATAAAGAGTGGATGAACATCACGCAGTTTAAAAACTTTATTAAAAGTAAGAATTATAATTTTGAGTAAAATATTATTAACAGGATCTTCAGGAATATTAGGCAACTCAATTTTAAGTAAATTGAGTGATAAATATATATTTCTGAGTTTAAAAAATCAGAATGAGATTAATCAGAAATACAATCAAATTAAAACAAAAAAACTTAACTTTAAATATTTAAGGAAAATTGTAATTGGTTTTAAACCAAATGTAATTATTCATGCTGCAGCCAACACTAATATAGAAGATTGTCAAAGTAATAAAAAAAAATGTAAAAAAGTTAATTTTGAGTTGACTAGAAATTTGGTAAAAATATCTAAATTATATAATATAAAATTTATTTTTATATCAACTGATCAAGTGTACTGTAAAAGTTTTTATCAATCAGAAAAGACCAAAATTAAAAGTTATAACTACTATACAGAAACTAAAATTTTGTCTGAAAATTTTATTAAATCAAATTTAAAAAATTATGCGATTTTAAGAACAAATTTTTTTGGTAGATCTATTGCATTAAAGAAATCTTTTTCTGACTATATAATTAGTTCATTAAAAAATTTGAAAAGGATATTTCTTTTTGATGATGTATATTTTAATCCAATAAATATTGATAATTTAACTAGAATAATTGAATTAATAATTAATAACCAAATAAATGGTGTGTTTAATATAGGAGTTACTCAAGGCTTGAGTAAGTATCAATTTGGAATAAAAATTGCAAAAAAACTAAATTTAAATCCTAATTTAATTATTAAGGATAATTTTTTAAATAGAAAAGATCTATCTAACAGGCCTTTAGACATGAGGATGGATGTATCAAAAATAAAAAAAATTATAAAGGATAATAAATTATTTAACCTTAATTATAACTTATCATTACTTGTTAAATAAAATGTCAGATTTTAATAATACCTTTAGTGTAATTGGTTTAGGTTTTGTTGGATCAGCAATGGTGGTTGCAATCAACTCATTAAAAAAAATAAATAAATATAAAGTTATCGGAATTGAAAAAAATAATTTAAATGGTAAAAAAATTTTATCTAAATTGTCTAAAGGAAAGTTTCCCTTCAAAGTAAATGATAAATATTTAATCAAAAATGCAAAAAATTTAGTTAAACGAAAAGTTTTTTTAGGAACAACTAAGTTGGAAAATATATTTAATAGTAAAATAGTAATATGTAGTATTAACTTTGATATCAAAAAGAAGGGTAAGAAACTCATTTCTAACGAAAAAGACTTTTTAAAAAGTATTTCAAATATAGCAAAAAATTTAAATCCTAAATCTTTATTGTTTATTGAAAGCACTCTTCCGCCTGGTTTTTGTGAAAAGAAAATAATTCCTAATATTGAAAAAGTTTTTGAACAAAGAGGTATTGGAAAACAAAATGTAAAACTTGCATATTCATTTGAGAGAGTAATGCCTGGAGACAATTACCTAAACTCCATTAGAAATATGTTTAGAGTTTATTCCGGAAACAATATCAAGGCCGAAAATATGTGCAAAAATTTTCTCAATAAATTAATTAATACTAAAAAATATCCACTAACAAAATTGAATAATATAAGAAGTGTTGAAATGACAAAAGTTATTGAAAATTCTTTTAGAGCTACAAATATAGCTTTTATTGATGAATGGACTAAATTTTCAGAAAAAATAAATGTAGATTTAAATTCTGTGATCAGAGCAATTAAAGTAAGATCAACTCATAAAAATATAATGAATCCAGGGCTAGGTGTTGGTGGATATTGTTTAACAAAAGATAATCTGCTCGGAATTTATTCATCAAACAGTATTCTTAAAAGTTCAAAACTTAAATTTCCTTTTTCTTATTTAACTTTAGAAATAAACAAAAACATGCCTAACCACACATTTAATGTGATTAAAAAATTAACTAAAAATAAAATTAAGGGAAAGAAAATACTGATATATGGTGCAAGCTATAAAAATGATGTTGGGGATACAAGATTTTCACCCAGTGAAAACTTATTAATTAATTTAAAAAAATATAAATGTACAATAAGAGTTTGCGACCCACATGTTGAATATTGGCCTGAAATGAAACTTAAAGTTTTAAATAAAATTAAGAATATTAATTTTTATGATTTAATTATTTTTGCAGTTAATCACAGAGAATTTAAAAATATTAATTTTAATAAGATGAGCAAAAAGAATTTTATAATTGATACTTGCTCAGTATTAACACCAAAACAATTATTAAAATTAAAAAAACAAAATTCAACAATTTATAAAATAGGTAAAGGTAAAATTTAAAATGAAAAAATTTTTGATATTGGGTGGGGCGGGATTTATTGGATATAATTTAGCAAGTAAACTATCTAAAAATAAAAAAAATGAAGTCCATATAGTAGATAATTTTTCAAGAGGTAAGTTTGACAAGGATTTTAAAGTATTGAGTAAATTGCAAAATGTTAAGTTAAAAAATATTGATTTGTTGAAAAATTCAAAAAATAAATTTAATAAAAATTATGACTATATATTCAATTTAGCAGCAATTATAGGTGTATCGAATGTTATGAGATTTCCATATAAAGTTTTAATAAATAATGTTTTGATACAAAGTAAGGCACTTTCAATTGCAAAAGTTCAAAAAAATTTAAAAAAGTTTATTTTTTTTTCAACATCTGAAGTTTATGCAGGTTCCAACAATTATTTTAATACAAAAATACCCTCACCTGAGAATACTCCTCTCACTATGAGTAATTTAAAGAATAATAGATCAACATACATGATTTCTAAAATTTATGGAGAAGCCATGTGTTATCACTCAAATATACCGTTTTTAATATTACGGCCACATAACATTTATGGTGAAAGAATGGGACTAAACCATGTAATACCTGAAATTTTAAAAAAAATTAAAAATTTAAAAGATAAAGAATTACTTAAAGTTTTTACACCTAAACACACAAGATCTTTTTGTTATATAGACGATGCAATAAATCAAATAATTAAATTAACTAATTCAAGTTTTAAAAATGAGGACTTCAATATAGGAAATGATAAAGATGAAATATCAATCTATCAACTTGTAAGAAAATGTTTAAAAATATTGAATAAAAAAAATAAGATACTACCACTGAAAAATATACACAATTCGCCGAAAAGAAGGTGTCCAAGTATGAAAAAAACATTTTCATGTATAAATAGAAGCAAGTTTACAAAACTTAACGATGGTATAAATAAAATGTTAAAATGGTATGAAAATAATAAATTAATTTAATGAAAAAAAAAATAGCACTATTTGGGGCTGGAGGACATGCTGTTTCTTGTATTGATATAATTGAAACTGAAAAAAATTTTACCATTGATTGTATTTTAGATAAAAATCCAAAAAAAAAAAAATTAGCAGATTATAAAATAATTCAAGAAAACGATTTAAATATTGAAAATTTAATAAAAAAAAATGTTAAAAATGTTGTCGTTTGCATTGGTCAAATAAAAACTCCTAAAATAAGAAAAGAGCTTTTCTACAAACTTAAAAAAAAAGGGTTTATTTTTCCTGTCATTAAATCTCCAAGAAGTATTATTTCAAGAAGATCTAAAATTGACGAAGGTACTGTTATTTTTCATAATTGCGTTATAAATGCAGGTGCCGATATTGGAAAAAATTGCATTATAAATACTTCCTCAATAATTGAACATGGCGTTAAAATTGGAGATAATTCTCACATATCTACAGGCGCTATCATTAATGGAGACTGTGTAATTGAAAAAGATACTTTCATAGGAAGTGGTTCAATATTAAAGCAAGGACTAAAGTTAAAATCAAAAGTATTTATAAAAATGGGATCAGTAATAAAAAAATAGCGTTGATATGAAAAAAATTACAGTTATTGCTGAAGCAGGAATTAATCACAATGGCAGTATTAAAAAAGCCTTTCAATTAGTGGATGTAGCAAAAAAATCAAACGCAGATTTTGTAAAGTTTCAAACTTATAAAACAAATAACCTCTTATTGACCGATGCAAAAAAGGCAAAATATCAGATTAATAAATCTAAAGAAAATCAATTTCAAATGTTAAAAAAATCAGAGTTAAGTTTTGAAGAATTCTATAGACTTTATCAATATACAAAAAAGAAAAAAATAAAATTTTTATCAGCTCCCTTTGATATAGAAAGTGCGATTTTTTTAAAAAAAATTGGTTTAAGAACAATTAAAATTCCTTCCGGAGAAATTACAAATGTACAATTATTAGATTTTTTGGCAAAAACTAATTTAAATTTAATTTTGTCTACTGGAATGTCTAATCTTCACGAAGTTGATAATGCTGTTAAAATACTTAAAAAAAATAATTTATCAATTTTACATTGCAATTCTGCTTATCCAACACCAATAAATGACCTAAATCTAAATGTAATTAATTTTTTTTCAAATAGATATAAATTTGCTAACATTGGTTTTTCAGATCATTCAATTGGGTTAGAAGCCGGAATAGTTGCTGCAGCAATCGGTGCAAGAATTATTGAAAAACATTTTACCTTAAATAAAAAACTGTCAGGACCTGACCATAAAATTAGTTTAGATCCAAAAGAGCTCAATTTGTTTGTGAAATGCGTTAATAACACATCTAAAATGTTAGGAAATTATCAAAAGAAAATTACAGCTAGTGAAAAGGTAAATATTATTCCTGCAAGAAAATCAATATATGCGAGTAAAAATATTAAAAAAGGAGATAAGTTTTCAAAATTGAACTTAACAGTAAAGAGACCACAAAACGGAATAAAAGCTTCATCTTGGAAAAAGGTTATAAATAAAAAATCAAACTACAATTTTAAAAAAAATCAGTTAATAAAATTATGAGAAAAATTAGTGTAATTACTGGTTCAAGAGCTGATTATGGATTGTTAAAGTGGTTAATCTTATTTTTACAAAAGGACAAAAACATAAAATCAAGCCTAATAGTTACTGGCACTCATTTATCTAAAAACTATGGATATACTATTGATGCCATCAAAAAAGATGGTCTAGAAATAAAATATAAAATTAATATTAAAATTAAAAAAACAGATGAAAAAAATTTAGCTAATTCAATGGCAATATCATTAAATAAAACCACACAAGCACTAAGTAAATTAAAACCAGATATTGTAATATTGTTAGGAGACAGATACGAATTACTATCTTCAGCTATATCCTGTATGATTTTAAATATTCCTATTGGACACATTCATGGAGGTGAACTTACGGAGGCAGCTTTTGATGACTCAATTAGGCATTCTATTACAAAGATGTCTCATCTGCACTTCGTCGCAAATAATATTTATAAAAAAAGGGTCATGCAACTCGGTGAAAATAAGAAAAATATTTTTAACGTTGGAGGGTTAGGACTTGATAATCTTAAATATATAAAATTATTGAATAAAAATGAATTAGAGAAAAATTTAGGTATTAAATTTTTAAAAAAATCCTGTTTAGTTACATTTCATCCAGTTACACGAGAGAAAAAATCTGTAAATCAATTAACTCAATTATTAGACTCAATGAAAAATTATAAAGATATAACGTTTATTATAACTTCCCCTAATGCTGATACTGTTGGTTTAAAAATGAAAAAAGTAATTTTGCAATATGTAAAAAAGACTAAAAATTTTTATTTTTACAATTCACTTGGCCAGCTGAGATATCTTTCAACAATTAAAGCAGTTGATTTCGTAATTGGAAACTCATCTAGTGGAATTATTGAAGTTCCAGAATTAAATAAAATTACTATTAATATAGGAGATCGCCAGAAAGGGAGATTGATGGCAAAAAGTATAATTCAATGTAAACCACAAAAGAAAGATATAACTAGAAAAATAAACTTGATTTACAATAAATATAAAAATAAAAAAATAATTAATAACTCAAATCATCATGGAAAAGCTGGAGCTTCTTTAAAAATTTACAATATCTTAAAAAGAGTTAATCTTAAAAAATTAATTAAAAAAAAATTTTATGATCAATAATTATCTAAATAAAGAATTAAAAAAGTTTATAGTTACTCCAGAAAACACAATTAAATCTGCTCTTAAAAAAATAACAAATTGTGGACAAAGATGTGTAGCTGTTGTTAGTAAAAAAAATAACCTTCTTGGTACACTTGCTGATAGTGACATTAGAAAAGCATTATTATCAAATCCTAATATTAACAGAAGTATTAAAAATATTTTTAATAAAAAACCTTATTATGTTTTAAAAAATAATTTTACATATAATGATTTAAAAAATAAAATATTAGACAGAAGACTGGGAATTGTACCAATTGTAAACAACAAAAAGGAACTAATAGAAATTTTTTATTTAGATAAACTGTCAAAAATAGATAGAAAATTTTATAATCCCGTTGTAATTATGGCTGGCGGGAAGGGCACAAGACTTGCTCCTTTTACAAATGTTCTTCCTAAAATGTTAATTCCTGTTAATGAAAAACCAGTTATTGAGCATATATTAGATAATTTTAAAGTTTACGGTTTTGATAATTTTAAAATTTGTATTAACCACAAATCGGAAATAGTTAAGTCTTATTTTAAAGAGAGAAAAGAACATAATCTATCTTTTTCGAAAGAAAATAAACCTTTGGGAACAGTTGGTGGTATAAAAAAAATAAAATTTTCAAATAAAAAAGATATTATTGTTACTAATTGTGATGGAATATTTGATATTAACTTTGAGGCATTATTAGAATACCATATTAATTCAAAAGCAAAAATAACAATTGTCGCCTGTAGAAAACTAATCAAAATACCCTATGGTGTATGCCAACCAGAAAAGTCACAAAAATTTTTGAAAAATTTTACAGAAAAACCGTCAATGGATTTTTTAGTCAATACGGGCTTATATGTAGTTAGACCAGATGTTATTAAATTAATTCCAAACAATAAATATTATGATTTTACAGATTTATTAAACAAGGTAAAAAAAAACAAAAGTAAAATAGCTATATATCCAATTGATAGCGAAAAATGGAATGACGTAGGACAATGGGAAACATTAAAGCTCACCGAGGAAACATTTAAGAAGATTTAATGAAAATTCTATCATTAATTATAGCCAGAGCTGGCTCTAAAAGACTTAAAAATAAAAATCTTAAGAAAATAAAAAAATATAATTTAGTAGAAAGGTCAATAAATATATCGAAACAATTAAAAAAAAATGATTTAGTTTGCGATACTCTTTTATCAACAGACTCCAAAAAAATTTTATCAATTGGAAAAAAAAATAAAATTATTTCACCCTGGCTTAGACCAAAAAGTTTATCAAAATCAAATTCAGCCTCAATAGAAGCTGCTTTACATGCTATTAATTGGTATGAAAATACTTACTCAAAATTAGATGCATTGTTGTTGTTACAACCAACTACTCCTTTTAGAGAGTTAAAAGATATATTTGAAGCAATTAACTTATTTAAAAAGTTTAAAAAAAAAATTGTGAGTGTTAGTCCAATAAAAAAACATTTTCAGGATATGTATGAGATTTCAAACAATAAATTATTAATTGGAAATAAAAAAAAAAATAATAATTATAAAGAATTATTTGTTTGTAATGGGTATTTATATATCTTTCCAATAAATTATTTAAAAAAACATAAAAACTTCAATGCCGCAAATTCAATACCATTTGTCGTCAAATCCTGTATTAAATCAATAGATATTGACGATAAGTACGATCTAGAATTGGCGGTTAAATTAAATGAAAAATGATATTTTAATAATTGGATTTGGAAACATAGGTCAAAGACATTTTCAAAGTTTTTATAATTTAAATAAAAAATTTAATATTTTTATAATAGACAAAAAAATAAAAAAGATATCTACGCTGATTAAAAATCAATATGATAAAAACAGAAAAGTAAAAGTTAAAGTATTTGATAATTTAAGTAAATTAAAAAAAAAAAAATTTTTCTTAAGCATAGTTGCAACTAACTCAGATATAAGATTTTTTATTTTTAAAAAATTGGTAAATCAATTCAAATCTAAACATATAATATTAGAAAAAGTATTATTTAAAAATTCAAACGAATTTAAAAAATGTACTAAATTTATCGAAAACTATCCTGAAAAGATTTGGGTTAATTTACCAAGAAGAGAACATGAAATCATACAGTACATTAATTCAAGATTAGATAAAAAAAAAAAAATTTTAATTGAATTTTCTGGATATCAGTGGGGAATGGCAAGTAATATGATACATTTTTTGGATTTATTTAAATGGATGACTAAAGCAAAAAAAATAAACTTTCAAAAAAAACTTGAAAATAAAATTTATAAGGCAAAAAGGAAAGGTTTTTATGAGGTTAGAGGTAAAATTTTGTTCAAGGATCAAAGTAATAACGAATTAAAAATCATAGATAATAAAAATTTTACAAAAAATAAATTAGAAATTAGAAATAAAAAAAATGTTTTTATAATAAATGATAATATTTTACATAAAAAATTAAAAAATAAAAAAATTGTTAAAATTTTTTCAAATAACTTTCAGAGCAATTTGACAAGTAAAATTTATTACAGTCTTGTGGAGAATAATTTTTGTAAATTACCTGAATTTAAAAATTCAATCGATATACATAAAATATTTTATTCAATATTAGATAAAAAAATGAAAAAAAAATTGTTTACCTAATGACAAAATTTAAAAGAATTATTTCTAGATTAGATATTAAAGAAGAAAATCTTGTAAAAGGAATTCAATTAGAGGGATTAAGAATTTTAGGTGATCCACTTTATTTCTCAAAAAAATATTATGATGAGTCAATTGATGAATTGATTTATCAAGATTGTATCGCAAGTTTGTATGGTAATAATAATCTTCATACATTTATTTCAAAAATTTCAAAACAAATTTTTATTCCATTAACTGTGGGTGGTGGTATTAGAAATATTGATGATATTAAAAAAGCATTATACTCAGGTGCTGATAAAGTTGCAGTAAACACAGCAGTAATAAAAAATATAAACTTTTTAAAGGAAGCAACAGAAATATTTGGAAGTTCAACTATCTCAATATCTATAGAAGCTGTAAAACTTGAGGATAATGAATACTATTGTTTTACTGAGAGTGGAAGAAATAATTCAGGAATTAAAGTAATTGATTGGTGCAAAAGAGTTCAGGATAATGGGGCTGGAGAAATTATTCTTACCATGGTCAATAAAGAGGGGACCGGGGAAGGTTTTGATTTAGATTTTTTAAAATCAGTTTTAAAAATTTCCAAAATTCCTGTAATAGCTCATGGTGGTTGTGGAAAAAAAATGGACGTTTTAAATTTATTGGATCAAACCAACGTAGATGGAGTTTCTATTTCATCAATGTTTCATTATTTTTATCATCAAAAATATAAAGAGTATAATAAATTAAAAAATGTGAAATCAATAAATTATAATAACTTCTTTGAAGGTATTTCAATTGTTGGTTTGAAAAAATATCTTAAAGATAACAAAATTGAAATTAGATAATGAAATTAAATATAGGTGTTATTGATTTAGGGATAAACAATTTATTTAGTATAAATAATGCCATAAAATATTTAGGTCATAATTCAAACATATCCTCAGACAATAAGTTATTAGAAAAATCTAAGTGTCTTATTCTTCCTGGTATAGGATCTTTTGGTTATGCGTCACATATTTTAAAAAAAAATAAACTAGATGAAATGATTAAAAGATATTCAAGATCTGGAAAAACTTTAATTGGAATTTGTCTTGGTTTTCAATTATTATTTAATCAAAGTGAAGAATTTGGTTTTTATAAAGGACTTTCTATTTTTGATGGGGAAGTAAAAAAATTAGATAATTTAAAAAAAAATGCCAATATTCCCAATGTAGGTTGGAGAAAAACTTTTATTTACAATAATAATAAAATTCAATATTTTGACAATTTTTATTATGTTCATTCTTTCTTTGCTGAGCCTAAAGAAAAAAAAGAGATTTTAATGGAGTCCAAATTTGAAAACAAAACTTTTTGTTCTGCAATTAAAAAAAACAATATTTACGGCTGTCAATTTCACCCAGAAAAAAGTGGTGAAGCTGGCATAAACTTATTAGATAAATTTATAAAAAATGAAATTTAAAAAAGGAAATTTAGAAAAACAAATAACAAAAGTTCCCAAAAAAGTTTTATGGTGCAAAAAATGTGTAATGTCTAATCAAAGACCCAGAATAATATTTGATGAAAATCAAATATGTAGTGGTTGTAAAAATAATGATTTAAAAAATTCTATAAATTGGGACGAGAGAGAAAATCAACTTCATAAACTTTTAGATAAACATAGGAGCAAAAATGGTGCGTGGGATGTGGTTGTGCCAAGTAGTGGTGGAAAAGATTCAGGATATGTTGCCCACCAATTAAAATATAAATATGGAATGAACCCATTAACAGTTACTTGGTCTCCTTTAGAGTATACAGATATAGGATGGAAAAATTTGAGAGAAAATATAAAATCTGGTTTTAACAATTTTCTATATAGTCCAAATGGAGAACTTCAAAGAAAACTTGCAAGACTTTCATTTGAGGAACTTGGTGATGCGTTTCATGTATTTGTGTTGGGTCAAGTTAGTTTCCCTTTTCATATTGCAAAGTTATTAAATATTAATTTAGTTTTTTATGGTGAAAATGGAGAATTAGAATATGCAGGAGATCCTAAATACGTTGATAAACCATTCAAACCAAGTTTTGAATTCTTAGAACATCATTTTAAAGGTTCAAAATTTGAAGAATTAATCGATTATGGTTTATCTAATAAAGATTATTTAAAAAAAGACGATATTTTAAATGGAGATTTAAATTATTACGTACCTCCAACCCCAAAAGAATTAAGTGATATTGGAATTGAGGGAAAATATTATTTTTCATTTTTTAAAAAATGGATACCTCAAGAAAATTTTTATTATTGTGTGAAGAATACAAATTTTAAACCAAATTTAACCAGAAGTGAGGGTACTTATTCAAAATATGCAAGTTTAGACGATAAGATGGACGGAATGCATTATTATATGAGATATATAAAATTTGGACTTGGCAGATGTGTAGAAGACGCTGCTCATGAAATAAGAGATGGTCATATTACTAGACAAGAAGGAATTCAATTAATGAATAAATACGAAGGTGAATTTCCGTCAAAATATTTTAATGATTTTCTGAAATATTTGGATATGTCTGAGGAACATTTTAATAATGTGGTGGATGAATGGAGGCCAGAGCATCTTTGGAAAAAAACAAGTAATAACTGGGTTTTAAAACACCCAATTGAATAGATGAATTTAATTCGAAAAGGCGAATTAGCAAAAAAAATATTAATAACAGACGGTTTGCCTGGCTGTGGTAAAACCATGTTAAGCCCAATCCTATCTTCTCTTAATAGAGTTGAAATGTACTACTTTGCATTTGAAATTGAATTTATTTTAAGAATGTCTTCATTTAAAAAAATTAAAAAAGATGCAGCAATTTCACTTATAAGAATGCTTACAGATTATAAATTATATAATTCAATGATGAGTAGAGAAATAAATTTAAGAGATCTCGATTTATCAAGCGTAACTCGACACCATAATTATAAAAATTATATTAAAAGACTTAAAAGCAAAGGTGATAAATTAGTTCCAAAAAAAATTAAATACGAAAAACCAATATTACATCTAACAACTCATGATTTATTAAATTATTCAGAACTTTTGGTGAGTGCTCTAAAAAGTAGACTTACTTACGTTGAATTAATACGACATCCTATTGATATGATTAATCAACAAAGACTAAATATGATTAATCATTATGATAATCCTAGATCAATTCAGGTAGAATTTGATTATCAAAATAAACCTCTTCCATATTGGGCAATTACTTGGAAGAAGGATTTTATGCAAAATAATAATATTAATAGAGCAATATTAAATATAGAAAAAATGTATAAATTGAATTTAAAAAATAGAAAAAAAATTAAACTTAAATTAAAAAAAAATTTTATAAGTGTTCCATTTGAAAAATTTGTTATAGATCCAAATAGATATATTGAAAAAATTTCTAGAGCATTAAGGACAAGTTCAAATAAATTTACAAAATTAGAATTAATAAAACAAAATATTCCAAGAGATTTTTTTTTCAATACACCCCAAACTGAACTTTATAAAAGTGCAGGTGGATCTTTATCTGCAGTCTCATCACGAGAAGAAGATATTAAAAGAAAAATTAAACTTTTTATTAAAAAAGGTGCAAGTAAAAAAAATATAAAAAAAATTATTGATTTATCAAAACATTACGAAAATAATTTTCTTAAAAATGATAAATAAGATTAAAAATTCTTTTAAGTTGAAGATTATTAAGGGTTTTAAAATTTTAATAAAACAAAACAGAAAATTTGAGGTTGAAAATTTTAAAGATGAGATTAGCAGTGAATCAATAAAAGAGGTGTCAAGTAAAGATGAAATTAAACTGAGGCAATTTCTATTAAGGTATTTAATAAATTTTAGATTTAATGCTGTATATTTTAAAGCAATATTCGATAAAGGTTATCTAATATATCCACTGCCAAAGACTTGGTCAAAAAAATTAAAAAAAGATGGTTTTAAGATTAATATAAATTTTAATACAGCGTTATTATATATTTTATCATTATTTTTTTTTTTAAAAAGTTTTAAAACTTTTTTTAATCTTATTTTTTATACAAACAATAAATTTTCATTTCAAAATTATGTTTGCTTTAATAATTTAACTTCTGAAACTTTACCAGTAGATAAAAAAGACACTTATGATATTTTTAATTGGTATAAAAAAGAATTTAATAAAGATGCTAATTTTTTAATCGACTTTAAATTTAAAAAAAATGATATTACAAAGTATTTTAACATACATTCATCAAAAGTTATTTTTCCTCCTATAAATTATTTTGGAAAATTTAAGTTTTTATTAAAATTTATTAAACATATTTTTTTAAGTTTACTGTATTTAGTTACATTAAAATGGGAAAGTTTAATATTATCTGAAGAGCAAATTAAAAAAAATTATGTAGAAGAAATAGATAAAGATAAACTTGCGAAAGAATATTGGTTTTCTATATCTGATTTTATATTTAGACCATTATGGACTTATGAAATTGAAGAAGATTCTAAGATTATTTTATTTAATTACTCATCTAGCTTTTTAGGACACAAAATTAATGGCAAATATGCTCCCGAGGAAGTTGGAATAAAATCTATGAATTGGCCTTATATTTATCAATGGAGTGATAAATATCTAAATTTTTTGAAAGATAAAATAAACAATAATTCGTCTTTAAAATTAGTTAGTCCAATTTGGTATTCTGACAAAAAAATGAATCTTATATTAAATAAAAAAAGATTATCAATATCTGTATTTGATGTTGCTCCATCAAATTTTATGAGGTCAGTTCTTTTAAATGCGAATATCTATAGATCTAATAATTGTGCAAAAAGATTTTTGCTTGATGTAGTAAGTCTTGTAGATGACTTTCAAAATATAGAAATTTATTTTAAGACTAAAAGAGTATTAAATTCTAAATATCATAGTAAAACATATATAGATTTGATTGAAACATTAAAAAAAATAGAAAGGCTAAATTTTATTGATGGTGGTTGCTCTCCTTTTAGATTAATTAAATCAACAGATTTAAGTATATCTATACCATTTACCTCGACAGCATTAATAGGAAAACATATGAATAAACCATCTTGTTTTTATGATCCTTTAAACATATTAGATAAAGATGATAGGGCATCTCAAAATTTGGAAGTAGTTAAGGGAAAAAAAAATTTACAAATGTGGGTTAGCCAGTATGTATAAAATATTTATAACGATTAAAGAAAACTCTCAAAGAGTTAAGAAAAAAAATTTTATTAGGTTTAAAAATAATACTCCTCTTTTTAAAGTTTTAATTTACAAATTAAATAAATTTAAAATTTATATTGATACAGATTCTAAAAAAATTATGAAAAGTGTCAATAATGATAAATTGATTAAAAATACCACTGTTTATTTAAGAGAAAAAAAATTTATTAAGATGGAAAATGATGGAAAAAGTCCAGGACCATATATGATTGAAAATTTTCTAAAAAAATTTGTTCAAGATCAAAATGAGCCAATAATACATGCCCATGTGACATCTCCATTTTTAAGACAAAAAACTTTAATGGATGCGATACAATTTATGAGCAAGGGTTATGACAGTGTTACTTCGTGTAATAAAATCAGAAAAATAGCTTTTTTAAAAGATAAAAAATTTAAGCCAATCAATTTTAAATTTGAAAATCAACACGTAAGAACTCAAAATTTAAATCCAATATATGTATTGAATAGTGCATTTTTTATATTCAGAAAGAAATTCTTTATGAAAAAGCTTAATAGGATTTCAAAAAATAACTATTTCTATCAATTAAAGTTTCCAGAGTATATAGACATAGATGAAAAAGAAGATGTAATTATATCAAGACTTTCAAAAAAATATTTATAATTAACTTTTAAAAATATTTTTAACCCACAACTCCATGATTAAAACTTGAAAAATAAAAAAAGTATTAAAATGTTTAGGGTAATTTAGAAAGCTTTCATAATATTTTCTAAATTTTTTTTTATCTAATAAGCCAAATTCATCAAAACTTTCGCTATAAAATACATCTTTAGAAAGATTTTTTAAGTTATTTTTAAGCCAATATGACTGTGGATCTGCTATTGTTCTTTTATTTTTAAAAAGAATATTGTTATCCACTTCATTTTTGAAATTATATTTAAATAATGATCTTTGTTGATTATTAACAATTTTATGTCTAGATGGAGCTTGAAAGCATGCTTCAACTAATTCATGGTCTAGTAATGGCACTCGAGACTCAATAGAGTTACTCATTGAAGCCCTGTCGACATATCTTAAAGCTCTAGGTAACTTAAGGTGATATAGATCAGCATATTGGGCATTCCTTAAGAATGATTTAAATGGTCTTTTTATTTCAAAGGTAACGTTTTCAGATAATTTTCTATTAAAATCTCTACTAATTAAATTGTTTCCAGAATACACACTTCCATCAACAGTTGAAGATCCAGGAGAAAATGTTTGATTTAGTGACCCGGTAATAAAATGCTGTAATGAAATTGTATTATTTTTAACAAATTCTGATAGTTTATAAAATCTTTGCTTTTCCTTCGTTATTTTATTGTCCTTCAACATATCAAGGTACCATGGAAGTACGTGATAAATATAGCCTGCTCCAATTTCGTCTCCACCAGAACCATCTATGACAACTCTAATTTCATCTTTAAATTTTTTATATAAATGATGTTGGCTTAAAATTCTTAAAGAGGAAAATGGTTCGTATTCTGCTCTTAGAACATCAAACATAAAATTTTCTACTTCCTGATCTTTTAACATAGCATTTTCACTATCCAGTTTACAAGACTCAGAAATTTTTTTTGCATCTTCGAGTTCACTAAAAACTTTATTTTCAAATGTGAATGTATACGTTTTAAGATTTTTATTTAGATTAAATATATTTGCTAATGCTGATATAATTGCTGAATCTGTTCCACCAGAAACATGTAAACCACCTTTAACATCGAAATTTTTATGTTGAGAGAATGAATTATAAATTTTATCTTTAATTTCTTTTAATGTTTCTTTGAATGAAATTTTAGAATTATCTTTATCTTCATCAATATTATCCTCAAGTTTATAATAACTTTTAGTCTCTATATTTTTTCTATCCATCACCAAATAACTTCCTGGAGGTATTTGGTTAATATTTTTAAACCATGTTTGATTAGTAGAATTAATAAATCCTTTGTTCAAATATAAATATATTTCTTCAAAATTTATTTCTTTTTTAATCTCTTTAAGCTGAACCAATCCTTTTATTTCTGAACAAAAATTTAAAAAACCTCTTTTATCATGATAATAATATAATGGCTTTATTCCAAATCTATCTCTTATTAAATAAATTTTATCAAATTTTTCATCCACTATACAAATTGCAAACATTCCTTTTATTTTTTTCAAAAAGGTAATTCCAAATTTTATATACATATATAAAAGTATTTCTCCATCTCCAGTACTTTTGAATTTTTTATTTGGAAAATATTCTTCCCTGAGTTCTTTAAAATTATAAATTTCACCATTATAAATTAAGGTAACTTTTCTTTCTTCATCTATAAATGGTTGATTTGATGCCTCAGTAAGATCAATTATTGACAATCTTAGCATTCCTAATTTACAAAATTTTAAATCTATAATTTTTTCATCATCTGGTCCTCTATGTTTTATTGCAGAGTGAATTTTTTCAATTTTAAAATTATCAATTTTTTCTTTAAAATTTATTATTCCAGATATCCCACACATACCGTTATTTTTTCGCTTTATTAAACTTTAGCTCTGTTAAATGAAATAAAATTGTTGTAGAAGATTTTATTCTTTTATTATGCATAAATTCAAAACAATTAATCAAGCAAGACTATTAGCCAGAAAATCAATTAGAATCAACACAATTAAATGGCTTGAGGCAGCTGCAGAAGATGGATTTACTAAAGATAAAAATATTTTAGATTTAAAAAAAATAAAAATTATCCCAAAATTTTTAAACAAGGTGGGAAATCCGAAATTGGATATCAGTTTTTTTGGAAACACTTATAGTTCTCCGATTGTTATTGCTCCAATGGGTCATCAAACTCAATTCCATAAAAATGGAGAGACAGAAACTGCAAAAGGTGCTGAAAAATCAAGTGTCCTATCATTTTTTGGAACTCAAGGCAGAATTTCATTAGCAGATATAAGAAAAAAAAATCCAAAATTAAATTTTGGATGGGAAATTTTTCCATTTGGTAAACTGGATTGGATTAATAAACAGATAGAAAATGTAAAAAAAAATAAGTGTAATGCAATAGTTGTTTGCTTAGATGCAAATGTACGTTCAC
>TARA_B100001057_G_scaffold291536_2_pt1 | contig 30039 bp, 29 predicted proteins | sample TARA_B100001057 | Tara Oceans TARA_B100001057 (sample SAMEA2621839) | marine metagenome | biome: marine biome (ENVO:00000447); feature: surface water layer (ENVO:00002042); material: "saline water (ENVO:00002010), including plankton (ENVO:xxxxxxxx)" | depth 5 m
GCTAGATCTTGGTGTAAAAGTTTACACACCTTTAGTAGAAAACATGCCAAGCAGCACTGCAATAAGGCCTGGTGATGTATTAAAAATGAGAAATGGAAAAACTGTAGAAGTTTTAAATACTGATGCTGAAGGAAGATTAATAATGGCTGATGCTCTAGCTTTTGCTTCTGAACAAAAACCAGATTTAGTATGTGATGTAGCAACACTTACAGGAGCCTCATATGTTGCACTGGGTGTTGACATTGGTGCAGTTATTTCAAATTCAGAAATGTACGCAGCTGAATTCATAAATTCAAATAAAAATCAAGTTGAGTCATATCATGAACTTCCATTATTTCATGGCTATAAATCTTTAATAAAATCAAGTATTGCGGACATGAAAAACACAGGAGGAAGATTCGGAGGTGCAATTACTGCTGCATTAATACTTGAAGAGTTTGTTGATGAAATTCCTTGGGTACATTTGGATATAGCTGGCCCAGCAAGAGCACGGAGCAATTCACCTCTAAATCCAGAGGGTGGAACAGGTTTCGGTGTTATTGGTTTTATAAATTTCTTTAAATTATTGTCTAAGAATCACCAGTAAATTTACTTACAACAAAAACTAATGTATCACCGGTTGTCATAACTGCTCCTTGAGCAACATTTGTTCCAATAATTTTTCCGTTACAATTATCTAACTCATTTTCTTCAAATTCTTCTTTGAGGAATAGGATAACATTGTTATCTCTCATGAAATCTCTTATAAGGCTTTCGCCTTCTTCAGGAGTCAAAGTACACGGTGAAATACTTGGAATAGCCGCGGAAAACTTGTTTCCTGAAACCTCTAAGATTATTTCTGTTCCCTCTGGAAATTTTTCTCCATTTTCGATATCTTGACTCAACACTAGACCAGGAGCTTCTTCTGAATCCACTAAGTTTATTGTTGGTAAAATATAAGAAGAAAAAGCAATCTCTTCTGCATCTAGAATATTTAAACCAACTAACTGTGGAATTTCTATTGTTGGTATTTCATAATATTTATCAATATCGCTTGGATCTAATGGCCAGTTAACAACTGGTAAGTCTTTAACTACTTCTGTCATAAATTCTTTCCACATAGGTGCAGGTACTCTTCCTCCAGATACATTTTTATATAATTCCCCTTTTATTTCTACATCAGTCAAAGGCAGTTGTTCCTCTGAAAAACCAATCCATACTGATGAGGTGTATTGTGGGATAAATCCTATAAACCATGCTTCTCTAAAACCTTGGTGAGTCCCTGTTTTTCCAGCAATTTCTCTATCATCAAGAACTGCTCTTGTACCAGTACCATATTGTGCTGCCACCTCAAGCGTTTTACGTACTGCAGCAGCAGCTCCTGGGTCAGGAATACTTGTTCTAGGAGATACAATGTGCCTATATAAAATATTACCTTTGTCATCTTCAATTTTTTCAATTAAGTATGTAGGTGCCAAAATACCGTTAGTGGCGAACGAAGAGTATGCAGAGGCCATTTCAATAGGAGTCGCAGCTCCAGCACCCAAAGTTAACGAAATCACGGGATCTAGCGATGAATTGATACCAATTCTATTTGCAGTTGTGGCTAATTTTTCTCCACCCAGTTCAGATGCAAGTTGTGCAAATACAGTATTTATAGATCTTCTTGTAGCTTCTTCTAAAGATATCATTCCCGAAGTATCAAGTAGTTTTATAGATCTGTTGTACTCAGCTTTATCTTGGCAAGGCTTAAAAATATATTGAATTTCTGACTCTATATCAATTTGAGTCAGATTTAATTGATTTTCAATACGCTCTGGATCAAATATTATAATTTGATCTTCTGGTATTTCTTCACCTTCCTCTAACTCTCTGTAAATTATTAAATTACCCTCAGAATCATATTGGTTTAATGCTTTTGCAATCTCCATTATTTTTTCTTCCACAGTTTCAAACTCATCAAGATTTAAACCAAGTGGGAATTGTTTTATAAAATCTTTATTTTTGATTTCTTCAACATGAAAATCAAAGCATTGAAGTTCAATAGCTCTATCCTGAGCGTCAATTTTATTAAGGTATCTATCCGCAGTAATTGATGTGCCATAATTTCTTACCACCCATTTTTCACCTACTCCATCAGGAGCACATGGATATCCACAATTTATTTCCACCGGGCTTCTAGAGTCTCTATAGCTGTACAATTTTGCACCTGATTCAAGTGCTGCCAAAAGTGTAATTGGTTTAAAAGCAGAACCAGGATTTCTTTTACCTTGTGTTGCCAAGTTATATTGTTCTTCGTCAAAAGGCAATCCTGAAGCCATTACCTCAATTGCGCCTGTATAGTTATTTATCAACGTAATTACACCTGTTGGTTTTGGTTCATCTGGGTTTTCTTCATCAGGATCTGGTGGAACCCATGTATTAAGAACACTATTTGCATGTTGTTGCAATGACAAATTCAAAGTCACATATACCTTTAAACCTCCTCCTCCAAAACATGTTGTATCATCGGAAGGACAACCAAAAACTGCTTTTTTTCTTTCTTCTTTCGTATTGCCTAATACAGCAAATTGAGGATCATTTAATAATTGTCTTTTGACTTCTGCTACAACATGCTCTGCTTGTGCTATAAAATTTTTAGATTCAACCACATTTAATGGAGCTAGTTTTGCCGATCTTGCTTGAATATCAACTATAAATCCCTCTTTGAGCATTATGTTTATAACATCATTTCTTCTTTCAAGAACTCTATCTGGGTATTTTCTTGGGTTATAATAAGCTGGACTTCTAATAATCACAACTAAGGTTGCTGCTTCATCAAGTGTTAACTCCTGAACAGTTTTATTGAAGTATTCATAAGCCGCTGATTGGATTCCATAAGCACCTGAACCCCAATAAATAGAATTTATATAATATTCAAGGATTTGATCTTTTGTGTATCTTCTTTCAAGTTCTGCTGCGACTACAGCTTCTGCTACTTTTCTTCGTATTGAAATTTCGTCGCCAACAAATGATTGTTTTGCGACTTGAGATGTAATAGTTGAACCACCTCTAGTTACACCTCTTAGATTGTCTAATACCGCACTAAGGATTGCAATAAAATCAACTCCTTCATGCTGATAATAGTTACTGTCCTCAGCAGCTAATAATGTATTTACAACAAAAGGGGGGACATCAGATAGAGCAATTGGATCTCTATTTAATCCATCATGTAATTCATCAAGAATTTGATTATCAGAAGTATAAATGACAGATGGTTCAGAAAGAGAAACAAAATTTAAAACCATTCCCTCAGCTCTAGGGAGAAATCTTTCTTCTAAATCTGTAACAACTGACATTGCAGATTTTATAGGAAGAAATACAAAAAAACCTACCCAAGCAGCAAATAGAAAACTACTAAGTAATAAAAGAAAGCCCGCTATGTACCTCGAACCAAATCTAGTTTTGTTTTCAAGGTTATGTATTTCTGCCATGAGAAAATTCTAATCCTTATATGTAGCAATATTGTACAATTAATGATATGGAATTTTCACCAGGACTTAGAGGAGTTGTTGCTGGAGAAACCTCTATCTCAACAGTTGGTAAAGAAGGAACTTCGTTAAGGTATAGAGGTTACGATGCAACAGATCTTACGAAAAATAACACTTATGAACAAGTTGCATCCTTAATTATTACTGATTCACTAAATGATAAAGATTTTAAAAAAAGTTTCTCTAAATATTATCTTGATATAAGCAAAGATAAAAAAATTAATGACTTGCTTAGTGAAATAAAACAAACGCTTCATCCGATGGATGTTATAAGAACAATTGTTTCATATAAAGGTGAATTAACAACACTAAGAAAGAAAAAACTTGATAAAGAAGACAAAACTGAATTATCTGCAAGGATCAGTGCAACTGTTTGTTTCATTATCGCTTCTTATCATGAAGAAAGTTGTGATGAATTAGATAGTCAGTATCTGGTATCTAGCTCATTATTACCAAATAATTCATCAAAGGATAAACTTGAAGGTTTAGATGACATGTTAATTCTTTATGCAGAGCATGGATTTAATGCATCAACTTTTGCAACAAGAGTTACTGCATCAACAAGAGCAGATCTTACTGGGGCAATAGTATCAGGCATTGCAACATTAAAAGGAGAATTACATGGAGGTGCAAACGAAAGAGCTGTAGAGCTAATTAATTCCTTTGATAGCGTTGAGGAAGCAGAAGTGGGTGTAAAACAATTTCTTGAACAAAAGAAAAAAATTATGGGATTTGGTCATGGTGTTTATAAAGTACAAGACCCAAGAAGTCCAATAGTCAAAAGCTGGGTAGAGCGTCTAGCTCAGAATGAATTTTCTAAAAAAAGGTTTGAAATTGCAAAGAAAATTGATCAAGTTATGGATGAAGAAAAAAATCTCTTTCCAAATGTAGATTTTTATGGAGGTCTCCTACTAGCTGAATTAGGTTTTGAAGTTGACCTGTTTACTCCAATTTTTGTAGCAGGGAGATCTGTTGGATGGGCTGCACATTACTTTGAACAACGCGAACAAGATATTTTGATAAGGCCTGCAGCAAAATATATCGGGCCCTCTGAAAGATAGTTTTTGGTAAATATTAATTTAGATTTACAAATTCACAACTTCCTTTCACAACCTTTAAAAAATGATGATCACTTTGATTCTGCCAAGCTTGCAATTCTCGATACCTTAGGCTGCATAATTGAAGCGAGCTCTCATGATGAAGTCAATAGCTTTGCTGTAAGAGATAAATCATTTAAATTATTTTCCAATCCTTTTTTAAACTTGGGCAAATTAAATTCTTACCAAGATGTTGCATGGTATTTAACTGTATTAACAAGATGGTTTGATTACAACGATACTTTTCTTGCACAAGAGTGGGCCCACCCATCAGACAACTTTGGCTCCATATATAGTTACTTTTATTCGAATCCAAATTTCAAATTTATAGATTTTACGACAGCTTTAACAAAAGCTTACGAAATTCAGGGTTCTTTATGTCTGGGAACTTCATTAAACAAATTAGGGTATGATCATGTGTTTTATGTGAAGTTAGCATCTGGAGCTGTTTTTTCATCTTTATTAAGTAAAGGAGATGAGAAAACTGTGCAGAGAACTATTAATCATATTTTACTTGATGGTCCAACCCTTAGGTCTTATAGACACTTTCCAAATGTAGGAAAAAGAAAAAGCTGGGCAGCAGCAGATGCATCAAAAAGAGGAATCGATCTCGCCACAATCAGCCAATTAAATGATGAAGTTTATAAATCCATACAAAATGACAAAAATTGGGGATTTGAAAAAACTTATCTCAATGAATCTGGAATTAAGTTTGGTAAGGAATTAAATGATTGGGTAATTCAAAATGTATTGTTTAAAGTTTTATTTCCAGCAGAATTTCATGGGCAATCAGCAGTAGAAGGTGCAATTAAGTTAAGTAAAGAATTTAATCAGAATATTGATAAAGTAAATAAAATAAATATTTTTACACATGAACCGGCGATAAGGATAATTGCGAATAAAGAAAATCTATCTAACGCATCTGACAGGGATCACAGTCTTGAATATATGGTTTCAGCTGCTCTTCTTTTTGGAGAATTGAAATATGAAATGTACAGAGACGATTTCTCTGGATTAAACAAAATCGAGAATTTAAGAAAAAAGATTTTTGTCAGTGAAGATTTAAATTTTACTAACAATTACTATGAATTTTCCAAAAGACATATATCAAATTCTATAGAAATTGTTTATGATGATAATTCCACTTCTGAAAAAATTACCATTGAAAACCCTATAGGGCATCCATCTAGAAGAGAGGAAGCTATTCCATTATTAAAAGAAAAATTCATAAGAAATGTACAAAACGTCTTTTCGCTAGAAAAATCAATCTCATTATGGGAAAAGGTTATCAATTTACAAAAAGATGACGAATTAACTAAATTCTTTAATATCCTACAAGATGATGAATGAAATATTTCTTCTTGTTGGGGGAGAGGCAACTAGGCTTCAACCATTATCTATTGGAACTCCAAAAGCACTTCTAACAATAAGAGGTGAAAAGATTGTTGATAAGATAATTACTCAGTTCTTAAAATTTTCTGATTTTACATTTAATCTAATTTGTTCAGAAAAGCACAGACAGCATTGGAATGATTATCAAGCATCATCAAACAAAAATATAAATTTATTATTTGAACAAAAAAAATTAGACACAGCCGGTTATATTATTGAAAATATTCAAACAATGCCCGACAATTTTCTATGCATGAATGGAGACCTTTTATTAGACGTTGATTTGGAAAATTTCATTGACTCAGCTCGTAGTTGCACTAAATCATTAATTGGTTCATTTGAAGTTGAAAATCCATCAAGATATGGAGTTTTAAAAGTAAATGAAAAAATGGAGGTTGAAGCTTTCATAGAAAAGCCAGAGGATGACAGATTTGGAAATAAAATTAGCTTAGGACTCTATCATCTTTTCAAAAAAGATATTATGTCCATCCTTTCTTCGCTTGAAGTTCCGTGTTCTTTTGAACGTGATGTATTTCCACGCCTGTCAACAAATCAATTGTTGAATACGTATACTGTCAAAGGAAACATGATTGATGTTGGAACTAGAGAGGCATTTATTCAAGCCCACCTTTATGAGGGTGAAGAAAATTGGATATCTTCAAACGATACAAAAATAAATCAAGATTCAATTATTAAAAACAGTGTAATTTTGGATGGTTGCAAAATTGGTGAAAACGTTGTGATTGAAAATTCAATTATTACCAATAATTCCACAATTGAAAGTGGAAGTATAATTAAAAACGAAATAGTTAGAACAAATTAAAAATGAAAATTTTAATTACAGGTGGAGCAGGTTTTATTGGCTCACATCTATTAGAAGGACTTTTAACATCTGATAATGAAATATTGGTATTTGATAACTTCTTAACTGGGAAAAAAGAAAATATTGAATTCCAAGGTAATTTTAAATTAATTGAAGATGATTTTGGTTCTAAAAATTCATTAAATTTAATTAAAGAATTCAATCCTCAAATTTGTTTTCACTTGGCAGCTCAATCTTCTGTTGTAGTTTCTGTAGATGATCCACTACTTGATTTTGAGCATAACATCTTACAACCAGTCCAACTTATAAAAACTTTACTGAGCACTGATTGTAATAAATTCGTTTTTACCTCTTCTGGTGGGACGATATTTGGTGAGCCAAATATTTTACCAACTGGCGAAGAAGATTTTGCAGGCGAACCTGAGTCACCATATGGTATTGGTAAAAAGAAGTTAAACGAAATTATCACAAGTATGACAATTAATACACATTTGTCATATTCAATTTTGAACCTCTCAAATGTTTACGGACCACGTCAGGATCCTCACGGCGAAGCAGGAGTAGTATCTATATTTTCAAATAAAATTTTAAAGAATGAAAAACCAATTATTTATGGCGACGGTGAACAGACAAGAGACTATATATATGTGAAAGATGTTGTAAATGCATTAATTTTATCTTCAAAGATTGACTCCAATTTATTTCTTAATATAGGGACTGGAATAGAGACATCTGTAAATCAATTGTTAGAAACGATAAAATCTGAATTTGCATCTGATATAGAACCAACATATAAGGAGTCAAGAAAAGGTGAACTTCTCCGAAGTGTTCTAAATAGTTCTAAGGCACAAAAAGAATTAAATTGGGTATCTCAATTTACATTAAATAAAGGTATAAAAGAAGTAGTAAGCTGGTTAAGAACTTAAAGAAAAAAATCTTCTTGGTCGTCTCTAATTAGTAACTCCGCATTTTCATTTGAGGATTCATATTTAAGTCCTCTTATGATAGCAATTGGAATATCAATCGACTTTTCCATAACTAATTCTGCTGCACTAGCAATTTCGTCAATTGTTGCAATTTCTGTTGCAAATAGTTCATTATTAAATGAGTCGTATTTTCCAATATAATTCGTAATAGGAGAAATTCCAGATGACCCTATTGCAAAATTAACTTGACCTTTTCTCCATGCTCTTCCAAACGTATCAGAAATCACTACAGCTACTTTTTTTCCACTTGCAGTTTCTATTTGATTTTTAAATTTATGAGCTGATTTATTTGGATCTTCGGGTAAAAGAAGAGCTTTGTTTTTCTCAATATTAGATTTATCTATTCCTGCATTTGCACATATGAAACCATGTTTTGTTTTTGCAATTATTAAATCTCCTCGTTTTCTAATGATTTGTTTCGTTTCACTTTTAATTAAATCTTCAAATTCATATTTATTTAAATCTCTTTCCATACCTTCACTCTTCGAAACAATTTTTTGTGTAATCACAAAAACATCGCTATCTTTAATGACATTTCCTGATTTGTTAATAATGTCAAATGTCATAGTGGCTAAGTCATCACCTTTTTTAACTTCAGGCAATCCTTTTATCGGAATAATTGAAATTTCATTCATAATTGAGTAATTTTGTTGCTAATTTCTTTGAATCTTGAATTGTTTTAAAAAGAATGCTCTCTTCGTATGTGTCGGTTAAATTATCAGAATCTCCAAAATGTACTACATATTTGTTCGCTATATTTTTGTAGAACTTCTTAATTCCTTTAATATCAGCCGTAAGCCCCATGTCTATGAAGTTCTTTTTTGAAGGACCTTTTATGGCATTGTTGTTAATAAACGGGCTAATAACTATTACATTATTATGCCTAATTAATGCATCTTTTATTCCCTTTAAAGACAAAATTGGACCAATCGATAAATATGGATTTGACGGTCCAATGATAATTGTATCGCTTTCTCTGATAGTTCTTAAGAGTTTGTTATCAACTTTTGCTTGACTAGATCCTTGATAGGTAATATTTTTTAATCTAGGTTTTCCTTTTTTTTGGACAAAATAGTTTTGAAAATCAAGCCTCTCACCTTGTTTTGTAATTAACTTTGTACTCACCTTGTCATTAGTCATTGGGATAATGTCACAAAGAATATTAAATCCAGATTTTATTTCATGAGTAATTTCTGTCAAAGTTTTACCTTCATGCAGCATTTGGTTTCTAAAAAGATTGATAGCTAAATCTTTATCACCAATCATAAAATTAGTATTTAAATATTTATTTAAATGCTCATGAACTGTAAATTTATCTTTTTTTATTCCCCAACCAAATTCACCTTCAATGCCTGCGAGTCCATATATTACAGTGTCTATATCTGGAGATAGCGATACACCATTAATATATTCGTCATCACCGGTATTAACTATTATCGATAGTTTGTCTGAACAAACTTTATATAGGCCTTTAGCAAATCTTGCGCCACCTACACCACCGCTTAAATATGTAACTTTTTTCAATTTTAAGAACCTATTATTTCAGATCTTTCAACTAACATTTTAATAATGATAGATAAAGATATTCTAGAGGGTTTAGCTGAACTAAACGAAACAGACTTAAAGAGAATAAAACTTCTTGTTGATAATAAATTAAATCTTCATAAAGATATTAACGTGTCATATAGGTCAAAAAATATTAAATGCGGTAAAGAATCATGCCAAAAATGTCCCCACGGTCCATATTGGTATGCTGAATGGACAGAAAATGGAAAAAGAAGAACAAAATACTTGGGAAAAACCTTAAGTGAAGTTTAACTTTCAATCAAATAAAATTGCGACTGTATTTCCGTTTGCAATACTCTTAATATTTTTAAGAATTGATTTAATACTTCTTAATACACTCCCAACAGGTGGTGATATGGGTGCTCATATCGTACCAACTAAATTTTTTGTTGAAGAACTTTTTTACAATTTTAAAATTAGTGGTTGGTCAAATGACTGGTTTGCAGGCTATCCAGCATATTATTTCTATTTTCCATTACCGCCATCTATTGTTGCAATTTTAAATTTTATTCTTCCCTTCAATATCTCATTTAAAATTATGGTTTTAATTTCTTTAGTTCTTCTTGTTATTTCTATAGAAAAGTTAATAAATTTCAAAATCGGTACTTTATCTTATATAGGGTTTGCTGGAGGATTGTTATATTTATTAACTGAGTCTTTTACTATATTTGGGGGTAATCTAGCATCTTCTCTTGCAGGCCAGTATTCATTCACATATTCTCTAGCATTTGCAAATTTATCAATTTATTACGTACGTAATAAATTGATTAAGTATTCAGTTATTAAAGCGTCATTATTGTTGGGATTATCTTTGCTTTCCCACATAATTCCATTTTTGCTCTATGTACCAATATTTATAATTTATTTTTTGTCTTCAAAATCTATAAATCTCGAAAAAATAATTGGGTTATTAATTTTTTTGTTTCTAACTTTGCGCTTTTCTATCTCTTTGTTTTTAAATCTAGAATTTACAACAAATATGACATACTCTCCTTACACAAAAATCAAAGATTTAATAAAGCCTGATATCCTTCCTTTTGCAATTGCAATATTATCTTATGGAATTTTCACAGCGGGAAGAAAATTGAAAAATATATTATTATCAACCGAAATGTACTTAATTTTTGTATCAACATTGTTATTTTTTTATGGCCCAGAAGGTGCTTTATGGAATGGAAGATTAGTACCTTTTTTTAATTTGGGTCTAATTATTTTATTTTTCAAAATCTTTGAAGAGAAAATGGACTTGTTAATTGACAGAATAAAACAAAAATATTTGATTATATTGTTTTATCTAATATGTTCATCATTCTTAATTTTTAATTATGTTCAAAAATGGCAAGATAGGTATGCAATTACAGTTTATTTTATTGCTTTTATAATTTTGCTTTCGTTCATAATTACTATCTATAAACCTAAATATGGATTAGGAATAACACTAATTGCACTAGTTCTGTCTTCAGTAAATTTTTTACCACATTGGTTGAATTGGAATTTTACGGGGTATGATCAAAAAGATGACTGGAGCGATATTACAAATTTATACTCTGGATTAAACCAACTTGAGCCTGGAAGAATAATGTGGGAGCCAAATTCAGATTTAAACAAATATGGTACACCTATGGTTTTAATGACAATTCCTATGTTTACAAATCATGAAAGTGTCGAAGGTCTTTATTTTGATTCGAGCATAACTACCCCTTTTCACTTTGTGACTGTATCTGGTGTTGCAGAAAGTCCATCGAACCCTGTAGGAGGACTAAGTTATATAAATGGTGATTTTGACAGGGGAGTAAGATATATGAAAGAGTTAGGGGTTGATTATTTTATTTCTTATACAGATTCGATTACCGACAAAGCAATAATGTCAGACGAATTAGAGAATTTATTCCAGAGCTCACCATTTACAGTTTTTAAAATCTATTCTGACAAGGTTGAAGTTGTTGATGCTGAAGTAGTAAACTTTAGTCGGCCAGAATTAGTTGAAAGAATTTCTAATTCGATATTTAAACAAGAAAAAACTGATAGTTTTTTCAGTCTTGCAATGAAAGAATTCAAGTTAGACAATAAAAAAAGAATTATTGAAGGAATAGATGTTGAAGAATCTCAGGTTCAAAACAGACTTCCCAACAAAAAAAGTGAGATTAATAATCTCAGAATTTTAAACAACAAAATAACTTTTGAAACGGAACACCCTAATAAACTTCACATTGTCAAAGTATCATATTTTCCAAATTGGAAAATAGAAAATGGTTCTGGCCCATATAAATTGTCACCATCATTTATGGGCGTTATCCCTTATTCTAACGAAGTAAGCATGACGTTCGAAAATACATCTTTAGAAAAATCCTTAAATATTATTTCGTTAATTATTTTTTTACTTACAGCCTATCTTTTAGTATTTAGAATTAAAAAATATGCTGAATAATCTTATTAATAAACTCACAAAAAGTGACAGCTCATTTGCTGAATTATTTAGAACATATATTGTTGGAGCATTTAATTTAATCTTTGGTCTTTTTTTGAATTATATTTTTCAATTTTTAATTTTAACTATGATTAGTTTTCCTCTTAGAACTTATTTGACCAATACATTTTCATTTGGAATTGGCGTTGTGGTTTCTTATTTTTTATCAAGAAAAATTATTTTTCAACTTTCATATCGTGATGGCTCATGGAAGGAGTTCATAAAATATATTTCTGTAAGCTTACTTAATTTAGGAATCCCAATTCTTGTTTGGTTTTTAATTAATTTTCGGAATCCTGAATTTCAAAAAAACGAGTTGTATTACTTGGTAATTACAATTTTAATTCATGGATCAATACTTCCAATTAAGTATTTAATTTATAAATTTTTTGTTTTTAAAGATTCTTTATAAAACGCAATTTTTAGCTTAAATAAGCTCTTTAAAGTTCTTGGAATTCTTTTATATATAACTGAAACGCTGGGTCTTATTTCGTTAATCTTTGCAGGAACTTCCTTAAATTCATTTCCAGTTTTTTCAATTCGAAGAAGTAGCTCTGTATCAAATAAATCTTGTGTAGAAATTACTAATTTAATATGATTATTTACAAAACTTTTCCTGACTGCTTTCATTCCGTGTGTGTCAGATAAGTTAGTTTTAAATAAAATTTTTAAAATATAAACAAAAAAATTAGTGGCAAATTTTCGTATCAGTCTTCTTCCATCTTCAGAATTTTTCAATCTTTTTGATGCAATTAAACCAGCATATTTTTCTTCTAGCATTAAACACTCTCTTAAAAAACTTTCAGAATAATAATCAATATCAAATGAAATAATTATTTCATTTTTGCATTTCAAAAACCCTCTTTTAAGTGCTTCACCATAATTTGGATGATCGTTTTCAATTAAAACTACTTTGGAATTAGATTGTTCAAATTCTCTAGCGAGATTTTTTGTATTGTCAGTAGACCCATTTTCTGAGATTATTATTTCATAGTCAACAGATGTTCTTTCACAAATAGAGAGAATATTATTTATTGATTCTGTAAGAATATCTTCCTCATTGTAAATAGGAATCACAATTGAAAAGTTATTAAAACTAGAGTTTGAATCCATGAACAGTACAATAATTGAGTAATGACAAAAAATAAACTAGATTTAATTTTTAAATCTTATGATATTAGGGGTGTTTATGGTGACAGCATAGACCAAGACATAGCTTATAAAATTGGCAAAGCTTTTGCAGAATTTGTTCTTGATGACACTATTATTGTTGGTCATGACGGGAGAGTTTCAAATATTGAAATGCTAGATGCTTTTACTTCTGGAATTAAATCCATTAATAAAGAAATTATTTATGTTGGATTAGTCCCAACAGATACTGTCTATTCACTATCCGGCTTACTCAAAAAACCAGGGGCAATAATTACTGCTTCACATAATCCAAAAAATTATAATGGCTTAAAACTCTGTAATGCTGGAGCAATACCAATAGGTGAAGACTCTGGCCTAATGGATATTAAAAAACTAGCCGATAGTAATGTTGAAATACGTATTGAGAAATTTCAAAATAATGTTAAATACTTAGGTAATGAATATTATGAACATCTCAAAAACTTAGTATCTCCAGAGAGTATTTCACAAAAATTAAATTTCGGTATTGATGGAGGAAATGGTGTATTTGGTGCGGTATTTGATACTTTAAATAATATTTACAAATTCAATGTTAAGTCTATATATTTAGAAGTTGATGGAAATTTTCCTAATCATCCTGCTGACCCATCAGACGAATCAAACTTAACTGATTTAAAAAATTTAGTTATAGATAATGATCTAGATTTTGGAATAGCATTTGATGGGGACGCTGATAGAGGTGTATTTATAGATAATCTTGGAAGAGTTATTTCAGGGAGTATGATGACAGTGTTAATATCAGAATTTTTGTCTTCACAAAAAAAAGAATTTAGAGTAGTCCACAATGTCAACGTCTCTCCTCATGCGTTAAAAATGATGAAAAATAACAATGTTGAATTATATAAATGTAAAGTCGGTCATTCCAATATAAAAAAAATGATGCGTGATGTAGATGCTGATTTTGGGGGAGAACATAGCGCACATTTTTATTACAGAGATAACTTTTATGCTGATTCAGCAATTCTCACACTTTTGATATTTATGAAATTTCTGTCTAATAATAAAGAGAAACTCAGCTCTATAATTGATAACTACAACTTTCCACCTAGTTCTGGTGAAATAAATTTTGCTGTTGAAGATATTAATGAGTCAATCAGTAAAATTGAAAGCATTTTTGAAGGGGAGTTTGATCAAACTGATGGACTTAGTTGTTTTCATAGAAATTTTTGGTTTAATGTTAGGGGTTCAAATACTGAAAATAAGTTAAGAATTAATGTCGAAGCTGATACTCAAGAAATTCTTGACCAAGTTTTAGAAAAAATTTCGAGTAGTATTTAGTTGTAAATGTTAAAACATGTTTTAAATTTAGGTCATCAGTTGAAAACTGATTTACAGACCTCAGAGGAATTTACATCATTTGATAATGAGAGAATCCTTATTGTAGGCATGGGTGGTTCTGGAGTAGCAGGTGATGTTCTTAAACTTATACTAAATCAACATACCAATATAGATGTAGAAGTTAGGAAAGCATACAATTTAACAAAAACTCAAATTGCAGCACGACCTTTCTGTTTATTTATTTCGTATTCTGGAAATACAGAAGAAACAATAAGTGTTGTTAAAGATGCAATAGATCACAATTTGGAATGGGCAGCAATCTCTAGTGGAGGAGAGCTTATAGATTTAGCTAATAAACATAATAAAACGTTTGTCAAAGTTCCAGATGGGCTTCAACCAAGGGCTGCATTTGGTCTCATGACCAAAGCAGTTGTAAATTATTTACCAAATCAAACTAAAGAGTTTTTTATTAATGCATGTGATGAAGCTGGAAATTATTTAAATAATTTAACGGAAGACACTTCAAATGAAGTTTTTGAAATTTCTAGGGATATTGCTCACCAAATCGGATCGAAAACAGCTGTCATATATGCTGGTTCAGATTTAACCTATTTAGTTGCTCAAAGATGGAAAACACAAATAAATGAGAATTCTAAATCAAAGGCTTATGTTGGATTTATGCCAGAAGTACATCATAATGAAATACTTTCATGGGAAGCAGATCCTGATGGTTCAAAAAATAACTTTATCTTGATTCTTCTTAGAGGGGATGACCATAAAAAGATAGATAATAGATTTGAATTAACAAAGGAACTTCTAGGCTCTAAAGTAGACGTGCTTGATATTAAAAATATCTCTTCTGACAATTTAATTAAAGATTTATTTCATTTAGTCTTAATAGGTGATTTAGTAAGCGTCAATCTAGCAGATCATTTAAACATTGATCCATTTAACATTGACGCTATTGAAAATTTAAAGAAGAAATTAAAAGGGTAGATAATGTCAACAATAAAAGATTCAAAATTAGCAAACACAGGACACGAAGAAGTAAGCTGGGCCAGCAGACAAATGCAAGTTTTAGAGGAAATTAAAAATGAATTTTCATCAACTAAACCTTTAACAGGCTTGAGTGTTGGTGCTTGCATGCACGTAACAAAAGAGACAGCTAACTTAATGCTTACTTTAAAAGAAGCTGGAGCAAATGTAGCTTTATGCGCATCAAATCCATTATCTACAAAAGACTCAGTTGCAGCTTATCTTGCAGAAAATGATGTTGAGGTTCATGCTGTACATGGGGTATCTAATGATGAATTTTTTAAACACCTTAACTCTGTTTTAGATACAAAACCAGATATTACCATGGACGATGGGGCAGATTTAGTAACCTTACTTCTTACAGATCGTTCTGATATTCCAATAATGGGTTCAATGGAAGAAACTACGACTGGAGTGATAAGACTAAAGTCTATGGAAAAAAATAATAAACTTCGTTTCCCTGTCGTGGCTGTAAATGACTCTGACACAAAGCATTTATTTGATAACAGATTTGGTACAGGTCAAAGCGCAATGGACGGTGTTGTTAGAGCTACTGATCTATTAATTGCTGGGTTAAATGTAGTCGTTATAGGTTTTGGTGATTGTGGAAAAGGAGTTGCAGAGAGAGCCTATGGCATGGGCGCAAAAGTTACAGTTGTTGAACCAAACTCTGTACGTGCACTAGAAGCTTTAATGCATGGATATGAGGTAAAAAATAGTGTTAATGCTGCAAAAATTGCTGATGTTGTTGTGTCAGTAACTGGAAATATGCACGCACTTGATAAACAACATTTTGATGTTATGAAAGATGGTGTTGTATTAGCTAATGCAGGACATTTTGATGTAGAAATAAATTTAGAAATATTAAAAGAGGACAGCTCAGAGGTTAATAGAGTAAGAGAACATGTTGAAAGTTATAAATATGATGGTAAAGAAATACTAGTTCTAGCTGAAGGAAGACTAGTAAATTTAGCTGCTGCTACTGGGCATCCAGCATCAGTTATGGATATGTCCTTCGCAAACCAAGCTTTGGCAGCTGAGTGGATTAAAAATAACCACAAAACACTGGAAGCAAAAGTGTACACCCTTCCAAGTGAAGTTGATTTAAAAATCGCTGCAACTAAATTAGGACTCATGGGTGGAGAGTTAGAAATACTCACTAAAGAGCAAATCGCATATCTCGACTCTTGGGAGCATGGCACCAGCTAAATTTGAATTTATTTAAAAAAGCACTTTCAGTTGGTAGCGGGAAGTTAACTTCCGAGCTAAATGGGATTGTTGAAGAAATAAATAAAAAAGAGCAATCTTTTGAAAAATTATCTGATGAAGAAATAAAAACTAATTTTCAAAATCTTTCTGAAAAAATTGTTGATTCACCTTCCGATATTGAGGTAGAAGCATTTGCATATATAAGAGAGGCCGCAAAAAGAACACTTAATCAAAGACATTACGATGTTCAACTATTTGGAGGACTGGTTCTACTTAGAAATAAAATATCTGAAATGAAAACCGGTGAAGGTAAAACTCTTGTTTCAACCTTACCAATCTCTTTAATGGCTTTATATAAAAAAGGCGTTCATGTAGTAACAGTAAATGAATACCTCGCAAAAAGAGATGCAGAGTGGATGAGTCCAATTTATAATTTTTTAGGTCTTGAAGTAGGTCTGATTTATTCAAATCAAGATTATGAGGAAAAGATTGAAGCATACAAAAAAGACATTACATATGGTACCAACAATGAATTTGGTTTTGATTATCTCAGAGATAACATGGCAATTTCAAGTGAACAATTAGTTCAAGGAGATTTGTTTTACGGTGTTATTGACGAGGTAGATTCGATACTAGTTGACGAAGCAAGAACTCCATTAATTATATCTGGCAAGGTAAGTGATTCAACAAAATGGTACACAGAGTTCACCAAGATTGTAAAAGGAATGAAAAGAGATGTTCACTATGATATTGACGAAGCTAAAAAACAAGTTCATCCTACTGAATTAGGGATTGAATATGTCGAATCAAAACTGGGTATCTCAAATTTATACGAAAATTCTCAAACAAACTTTATACATTATTTAACGGCATGTTTAAGAGCTAAAACAATATTTGCAAAAGATGTAGATTATATTGTTTCAAATGGCCAAATCAATATTGTTGACGAATTTACAGGCAGAGTTCTTGAAGGAAGGAGGTATTCAGACGGGTTACATCAAGCATTAGAAGCTAAAGAAAATGTAAGAATTCAAGATGAAAATCAAACATTAGCATCAATAACTTATCAAAACTATTTCAGAATGTATGAAAATTTGGCAGGAATGACTGGTACTGCAAAAACTGAAGAAGAAGAGTTTATTCAAATATACAATCTTGAGGTTGTTGAAATCCCCACAAATTTACCAATACAAAGAATGGATCAACAGGACGCTGTTTATAAAACTAATCAAGCAAAACTGAACGCAGTTATTGACGATATTATTGACAGAAACAAAAAAGGACAACCAATCTTATTAGGAACTGTTTCTGTCGAAGCTTCAGAAGAAGTATCTAAACAATTAACCAACAAAGGAATCGTACATAATGTTTTAAATGCAAAAAATCATGAACAGGAAGCTCAAATCATTGCACAGGCGGGAAGATTAGGCGCTGTTACAGTTGCAACAAACATGGCTGGAAGGGGTGTTGATATAAAATTAGGTGGTAATCCTGAGGAAATAGCAGTTCAGCAGCAAATAAAGGAAAATAAACTTGACGACCCAATGTATTTAGATTCAAAGATTAATGATTTAGAGTTACAAGTATCTGAAGAAAAAAATAAAGTATTAGAACTTGGTGGGCTATATGTTTTAGGCACAGAGAGGCATGACTCAAGAAGAATTGATAATCAGCTAAGAGGAAGATCTGGCAGGCAGGGCGACCCAGGAGAATCAAGATTTTATATTTCACTTCAAGATGACTTAATGAGAAGATTTCAAGGTGAAAGAATTGAATCAATAATGAATAAACTCAATCTTCCAGATGAAGAACGAATAGAACAATCCATGGTGACTAAAAGTATAGAAAGGGCACAAGCTCAGGTTGAATCACTCAATTTTGAAATCAGAAAAAATGTACTTAAATTTGATCAAGTACTAAATCAACAAAGAGAAGTTATTTACAAATGGAGAAGACAACTTCTTAGGTCTGATAGCATTGAAAATTTAATTTCAGAATGGTTTGATGATGTTGTCAGTACTATTTCAAATAATATTGAACTACATAAAAAAAATTATGAAAACTTAGAGCATTTTAACCAATTAATTTCTGATGAACTCAGTAATTTATTAAGCGATGGAGTTAAAAAAGAATTTGTGAGAAATATCGAAATCAACGATCAATTGCAAATTGATCATGAGCTGGAGAATCTATTTAATAATAATGAATCACAAGACTTTGATACATTTTGGAAATTAGCAAGAGGTTCATCCTTATCATTTGTTGACCAATCTTGGAAGGATCATTTAGCTGAAATGGACTATTTAAGATCTGGAATTGGACTAAGGGCAATGGGTCAAAGAGATCCGCTTGTTGAGTATCAGAATGAGGGATATACACTTTTTGAGGACCTAATTGAGAATGTTAAGTTTTCAGTAATTAGAATTCTTATGAATTTTGATAAAAGTTTTATCATACAAAATCCAGAAAATAAGGATAATGTAAAGACTACAAAAATAATTAAAGATAAGATTGGTAGGAATGATCCTTGCTATTGTGGTTCAGGTATTAAATATAAAAAATGCGGAATGGTTGATAAATGTATAAAGAAATCTTAAGCAAAGTTAACAACTTTAATGAGAGATTGATTTCTGCAAAGGGGTATCTTTGACTTTGAAAACAAAAAAAAGAAGCTTGATCAATTAAATCTTGAGATAAATAAAAAAGGATTTTGGGACAATACGCAGTATGCCCAAAAGGTATCAATTGAAGCTTCTACTATAGAAAAATTAATAACGTCTTTAAGCAGTTTAGAAAATGACCTTTTAGAGCTCAAAGAATTAATAGAGCTTACTGAAGAAGAAAATATCAATGAAAAAGACTATCAAGATGAAATAAACAAATTAGAAAATCTGATTGAGGAGATTGAAGACGAAGCACTTTATTTCGATAAGTATGATGGCTTGAATGCAGTTTTGACTATCAATGCAGGTGCTGGTGGAGTTGATGCTCATGACTGGGCTGAGATGCTTTTAAGAATGTATACAAGACACCTTTCCAGTAATAATATAGATCATCAAATCGAAGAAATATCTCAGGGCGAAGAAGCGGGAATTAAGTCAGCATCTGTAAGAATCAATGGATTTAGAGCATATGCAAATTTAGAAAGTGAAAGAGGAGTTCATAGATTAGTAAGAATTAGTCCTTTTGATAGTAATAAAAGAAGACATACTAGTTTTGCAGGGGTAGATGTAATTCCTCTAATTGAAAATAATGATGAAATTAATATTCAAGATGATGAAATAAGAATTGATGTTTATAGATCTTCTGGAGCAGGGGGACAGCACGTAAATACTACAGATTCAGCTGTACGAATTACACATATTGCTTCTGGAATAGTTGTGGCCTGTCAGGCAGAAAGATCTCAGCTTCAAAATAAAACAAGAGCTTTAGAACTGTTAAAGACAAAATTATTATTAAAAAAAAGAGAAGATGAATTGAAAAAATTGAATGAAATAAGAGGGGATCAACACGAGGCAGGTTGGGGCAGGCAAATTAGGTCTTATGTGTTGCAACCATATCAGCAAGTAAAAGATGCCAGAAACAGTGTTGAGGTAGGCAATGTACAAAATGTTCTTGATGGAGATATTTCCATATTTATTAAAGAGTACCTAAAATGGCGTAGACAGGGAATAAATGATTAAGTTAGACAATGTATCTTTGGTATTTCAAGGTGGAAGTGTTGCACTTTCAAATATAAGTACGACTATAAACGAAGGAGAGTTTGTTTATCTTGTTGGTCACTCAGGAAGCGGAAAGTCGTCTTTTCTTAAACTTTTATATAAGGAGTACATTTCTACAAAAGGAAGTATTGAAGTTGCAGGACTCGATGTTGTTCAACTACCTAGATGGAAGACACCACTTTTAAGAAGAAAACTTGGAATTGTTACCCAAGAGCCTCAATTATTAGAAAAGCGAAATACTTATGAAAATATAGCCTTTGCTTTAGAAGTTATGGGAACTCCAAATGATGAGATCGAATCTAAAACAAATACCTTATTAGATCTTGTAGAACTCAATGAAAATGCTTTTAAATATCCAGACCAACTTTCTGGTGGTGAACAAACAAGGGTAAGTATTGCAAGGTCATTAGCCAATAATCCACTTGTACTTTTATGTGATGAGCCAACTGGAAATCTGGATCCAGAATTGAGTATTCAAATAGTTTCTTTGCTTGAAAAAATAAATAGAGCTGGAACAACAGTTGTTATGGCTACACATGATTCTTCAATCGTAAATAGAAGAAAAAAAAGAGTTATCGAACTTGCTAAGGGAAAAATTGCTAGAGATGAAATTGAAGGAAGTTATATTCTTAGGTAAATCATGAACAAATTTTCATATGTAATAAAAAATACAATTCTAAACATGAGAAGGACTCCTTTATTAGTTTTTGCAACAATAATTGCTGTATTGGTATCTAGCTTTTTAGTTTTTACAACTCTTTCTGCTAGATCAATTGTTCAAAACAACACAGTTAGATGGCAAAATGGAACGCATGTTGTAATTTTTCTTGACGATAGGGTTACCACTACAGCACATAAACAATTACAAGAGTCACTAGAAACTTACCCAGAGATTAGAACTGTTGAATATTTTACTAAATCTGAAGCAGAGGAAGAATTTAAAATATTATTCAAAGATCAACCGGAATTATTAAGTGAAGTAGATTATGAAAAACTACCCTCCTCTTTAAGGGTAAATCTTAACGATCCATCTGATTATGAATTAATTATTGAGAGGATGGATGGCAATCCAGCAGTTAAGGAAATAAGGACAAGTGGTGAAGCAATAGAAAGATTATTAAGTTTGACTAATACTTTGGTAATTTCAGCATCAACATTTGCATTGTTAATAGGTTTTGCAGCATTCATTCTTATTATCAATACATTGAGGCTTGCTGCCTATTCTAAGAAAAAAGAAATAAAAATAATGAGATTAGTTGGTGCATCATCAACCTACATTAGATTGCCGTTTATTTTTGAAGCAGTTTTTGAATCTTTAATTGGTACTAGTATTGCTGTTGGTCTTGGATGGGGAATAATTGAGTATTCTAAAAATTCGATTGTAGCTGAAAGCATTTTCGATATAACAATTTCTGATAGTTATTTAATATACTTAACTTTGGTTCTACTATTGTCTTCAATAATTTTTGGATTATTTGCATCTTTTGTAGGTATAAGGAAAGTTTTAAATGATTAGAAGGTTCTTAACTCTTTCACTGCCAATATTTTTAGTGTTGACTTTAATGTTTCCTACAAATTCTATGGCTATAACCGCAGAAGATAGATTGATAGAAGTAGAGAGACAACTACAGGCAATCGCTGAGCAAATTAGTAACTATGAAGGCCAACTCACTGATCTTGAAAACGCTATTTTGGAAAACGATCAAGATTTGCAACAAGTCAATCAAGAACTTGCAGAAGTACAATCAAGGCTTTCTGCTGCTGAAAGGGAATTAGAAAAAGCACTAGAAAATTATGATGGAACACTGAATGACTTGGCAGAAGTTCAACAGACTATTGTTCAAGAGCAAACAAAACTAGGAAAAATTAAAAATGAAATATCCAATGTATCTGATGAATTGTTTGAAACTCAAAAAAACTTAGTAGAAGCAGATGATAAATTACAAGAACAAGCTGTGAGTCTTTACATAAATGGAGTCATGAGTCCAACAACAGCGTTATTTGTTGAATTGGATGAATTATCAAGATTTCTTGTTGCTTTAGGTTATGCTTCTACAATTGTTGACTCAGCCTATGAGATTGTTGAGCAACTAAATGCCTTAAAAAATCTTGCTTCAACTCAGACAATATTTTTGACTCAAAGAGAAGAAGAAAGAGAAGAAATTGTTAATCTTTTACAAAATGAGGAGACAAGAAAAACCGAAATTTCTGTTGAAGCTGAAGAATTTGCAGAAGAAGTTGAAGAAAAAAAGGAAACTGTAGAAAGAGAAAAAAGGCAAGTTGAAGCAAAAAAATCACAGGTTCTTAGAGCTAGACAAAATGCTCAAAGTTTACTTAATCAAGCTAATAAAGAATTAGAAAAGTTGGATAAAGAACATGCTGATTTAGAAAAACTTGAAGACGCAATCCAAGCTGATATCGAAAGGCTAAGTAGTGTAGGAGGTGTTGCGCCAAATAAACTAAGCTGGCCAGTAACAACAGGGTATGTTTCTAGTGGATACAAATGGAGAAGACTTGGAGGAACAACTAGTTTTCATGGTGCTATTGATATAGCAGCAAGTAGAGGTACCACAATTAAGGCTGCAGCAGGTGGTGTAGTTATTCTTGCAAGATATTATGGCCTTGCCGGAAGGACTGTATTTATCGACCACGGTGGAGGAATGACTACTTTATATTTTCATATGGATAAAATTTTAGTTTCAGTTGGTCAAACCGTAGTGACAGGTGACCAAATAGGAACAGTTGGATCTACAGGACGTTCTACAGGACCACATTTACATTTTGAAGTAAGATTAAAAAACCCAAGTTCGGCTAATTGTTCACTACCTTACTTAGATCCAACTTCTAGGGGTAGAGTCAATCCTTATTGTTTTCTAGATTGATGAAAGTATTTGCAGAAAATAGAAAAGCCAGAAATTCATATGAATTTCAAGAATTTTATGAAGCTGGAATAGTCTTGACTGGTCCAGAAACAAAGAGTGTTAGAACAGGTGCTGTTTCAATTGTTGATGCATTCGCAATAATTGAAAACGAGGAAGCTTTTCTTATGGAAATGAACATTGAGCCATATAAATATGCAGATCAAATTGATTACAATCCAAAAAATCAAAGAAAACTTTTACTTCATAAAGGTGAGATAAAAAAACTAATTGGTTTAACTTCCCAAAAAGGATTTACATTAATTGCTACAAAGATTTTTGAAAAAAATGGATATATTAAAGTTGAGCTTGCTTTGGCTAGAGGCAAAAAAGATTATGATAAAAGAAAAAAACTTATTGAAAAACAACATAAAAAAGAAATTAAGAACTATTAAAAACTTTCTCAGTGCCTACTCTTACATCACAAACACCTTTAAAATTTCTATCATCTTTTTTATAAATAATTGAAATAGGACCATAAGCCTTGTTGAATTTATTATCTACTTCAACTTCATGCCCTTTTTGAAGTAAAATTTCTAAATCTTCATTATTAATTTTTTCGAATCTCAATTTTGATAATGTGTCATTAGAAAAATTTTCTATTACCCATCTCGGTTCTTTAATTATTTTCTCAAAGGAATCTGAATTTTTGATATAAGGAAGTATTGTTTGAATTAATAGTTGAGGCTGATATCTCCCGCCTCTAGTTCCGGCTATAAATTCTAAATTTCCATTTTTTGACCAAATTGTTGGTGAAAGAGTATGAAGAGGTTTTCTTCCAGGAGTTAAATAATTTGGGTGACCTGAGTCTAGATTAAATCCACATCCTCTATTATGTAGGAAAAATCCAAAACTTTCTACGCCTATCCTGCTTCCAATTCCGTGAAAATTAGATTGTATAAGTGAAACTCCTAATCCGTTTTTATCAACGGTGTTCATATACGCTGTTCCTCCACCATGTGGTTTAGGAAAATCAAATTTTTCAGATTGATTGGGATTAAATAGCTTTATTTTTTCTTGTATGTAATTTACATCAACTCCTTTAAAATCTTCAATATTTTTTCCATAATCGTAAGTAATATTGTCTCGATCAGCAGCAAAAATTCTATATGTCTCAATAACTTTATGTATATCATCGTGTTCAGCACTTAACATCTCAATTGCTTTTAATGTTGATAAAGTAAGATAACCCTGTGTAGATGGTGGTGATGTCCATCCATCGAATCCATAAATATTTGCGTGTAAAGGTTTTTTCCATTCAGCTTTATAATTTCTCAAATCATCCAACGATAATATTCCATTAACACTTGAAGAGATTGATTTTGCAATTTCACTATCATAAAAATATTCCAGGCCATTTCTTTTTAACAGTTCTAGAGTTTTTCCTAATTGAGGACGCCTTAAAAGCACACCTTTTTCAAAAGGCTGGTTATTCCTATAAAATCCATAACCAGAGGCCTGGCCGCTAAGTTCTTCTTTATGTAAGGTCAGTGAATTATAGAGTTCTTCGTTGATTTCAAAACCTTCGTGGCATAAATCTATTCCAAGATCTAGGATATCTTTTATTTTTAGATTTCCATATTTTTTACTAAGTTCTATCCATCCTGCAACTGCACCGGGAACAGTTACTGATACGGGATGATTTAATGGTATTGACTCCACATTTTTTAAATCATCAGGATTTGCATAAGATCCAGCATATCCAGAAGCATCTAGAAAATCGGGTTCATTTTTTGATGGATCCCAAACTAGCGCAAACAAGTCTCCACCAATACCACAAGTTTCTGGTGCTACGATACCCTGAATAAGATTAGTTGCAATAGCAGCGTCAACCGCATTTCCTCCTTTGGTATATATTTGAGATGCAATATCAGTAGATAAATAGTGAGGGGAGACAATTATGTTATTCATATTGATAATTATAAGTAATTTTTACTATATATTTCCTTTGAAAGTTACTCGTATAAATTCAACAACTATAAACTTATAAAACAATAAGGAGTTATTAATGAAAGATATAAACGCAGAAGAATACAGTGAATTATTAAATTCAGATTCACCAGTTGTTATAGATTTTCACGCAACATGGTGTGGTCCATGCAAAGTTTTAAGTCCAATCCTTGAAGAGTTATCAAGTGAAGTTGAAGGAGTCGAGTTTGTAAAACTAGATGTAGATCAACATCCAGATATCGCTGGAGCTAATGGAGTTATGGGGGTGCCAACAGTAGTTATGTTAAAAGGTGGAGAAGTTAAAGAACGATTTGTTGGCGTTCAGCCAAAAGAAGTAATTAAAGAAAAAGTTTCCGCTTTAATCTAAATTGCTTCGAGTAGTTTTATTTTTACAAGTCTTAACCTTATCTTTACTGATAGGTGCAGGAATATACTTTTACAATTATGTTCAGGTAATAAATTCTGAAATTGAGACTGTGATGTCAGTAATTCAAGATATTCAAGCATTACTTCCAAAACTAAACGCTACTGCAGATGCTGTTTCTTCATTACAATCACAATTTGGAGAAGCATTCAAAACTCTCAGCGATCTGTCATTATTTTTTAATAACTTTCTTGAGTTGTTTAGTCAATTACAAGGAAATTCCTAGCTATGAATATTAAATTTTATACTACTGACTGGTGTGGGGATTGTGTACGCTCCAAAGCCTTACTTAACAAGTTGAATGTAGATTTCGAAGAAATAAATGTAGATATAAACTCAGAAGCAAATGAATACATTACAAAATTACAAAAAAATCAGAGAAGAATCCCAACTATTGTATTTGAGGATGATTCTTTTCTAGTTGAGCCATCTGATGTTGAATTAGAAAATAAATTAAAACAATTAAATTATATTTAATTTTAAAACTTTGTTTATTAATCATTTGAATACAGACTTAAGATAGAATTAAATTTTATTATGAAAATACTTATCTGTGATAACTTAAATGAACAAGTTTATAAAGAGCTTGAAATTATTGGTGACTGCATAGATATATCAAAATCTGAATCAAAAAAAGAAGATCTAATTAAGCATATAAATGATTGTGAAATTGTAGTTATAAGAAGCGCCACAAAATTAACAAAAGAAATTTTAAAAAATGCAAACCAGCTAAAAATAATAGCTAGATGTGGTGTTGGAGTTGACAATATTGATTTAGATTTTGCAAAATCTAGAAATGTTTTTGTTACTAATTCCCCCTCAGCAAATTTAATATCCGCCGTTGAATTAACAATTGCTTTAATAATAAGTGCATCAAGAAAGCTAATCCTTGCTGATGAGCACCTTAAGAATGGTGAGTGGAACAAATCAAAATTTCTAGGTTATGAGCTTCATGGAAAAACATTAGGAATAGTTGGCTTTGGTAAAGCTGGACGTTTGGTGGCAGAAAGAATGAAAAGTTTTGGTATGTCAATTGTATTTTATGATCCATACGTAACAGATTGGAGTGGGCCAGAGAAAAGCTTAGAGCTTGATGATCTTCTTAAAACTTCAGACGTAGTTTCTATTCATGTAATAAAGACTAAAGACACAGAAAATATAATTTCTAGGGATAAGCTAGATTTACTAAAACATGGTTCGATAATTGTCAATACCTCAAGAGGCGGCGTTCTAGATGAAGATTACTTACTTGAACTACTAAAATCGGAAAAAATTTATGGTGCTGGTCTAGATGTATATTCAATTGAACCACCAGAAAATGTAGAGCAATATAGAGGTTTAAATCTAGTTACCACTCCACATATTGGTGCATCCACAAATGAAGCACAACTCAAAGCTGGTTTAGAAACTGTAGAAAATATAAAAAAAATCCTGGCTGGGGACGAATCTGTAGCAATTTAAATAAAAAAAATTGTTGAAATAAAAATAAAACAGCACGATAATAAAATTACAATTTAGTTATTTAGGCTGGCACCAATAAATTAACTAATCATCAAAATTGGCTTTTATATTTTCGTAAATTGGCCAACCATAGGGAACACATCCATCTGTCCCTTTACTTTGTTGCATCATAACTGGTGCTATTGCACCTTCTTTAGGACAACTTGTATGTCCCCAGCCTAAAATATGGCCTGTTTCATGGTTTATAAGATACAATCTATAAGTTTCTAAATCCCTTAAAAAATCCCTGGCACCATTTTTCCATCTAAAATCATTAATCACTATATCTTTTTCATTTCTGCATGAATATATTCCATTTGTTTGCAAGGGGTAACAAAGTTCATCAGTAGTTTCAGGGGAAGCAAATATATATACAAAATCACTATTTTCAACACTTGTGTGATGAAAACCTTTATTTGTTATATTTATCCAGCCTTTTTCATGATTAAGAATCAAGTCCAATGTTCTTTTTATACATTCAAAGTCAATATTTAGAGAAGACTCAACTTGAATTCCGTAATTAAATTTTTTGTCATCTCTTAAATTAAGAGTCTCAACTTCAATAATCTCAGAATTTTCCGCAGAATTTTCATTGCTTTCTAGATAACAACCGATTTTCAGGTCTTCTGTCCCTAAATCCTTAGATTTTGTAATAGACTCATCTGATAGAAATATAGCTGTAATATTTTCTTCTTGATTTTCTTTTATTCTTATTACTTCTTCAACTTCTGTTAGTTGCGATGTAAAAAAATTTACTTTTTCATTAATTGTTAACGTTGCAACAATATACAAAAATGTAGCTTCATCTATATTCGAGTAATTATTTTTGAAATAATTTAAAGTGTATTCATAATGTTCTAAGTATGTAGTCCTCTTATCATTTATGATTTTTAAAGAATTTTCCCACTCAGAAAGACATTCCTTTGTTAGGCTAAACCAGTTTCCAGTTTTATAACATAAATCACTTATGGCCTCAATAGAAGATGTTGTCTCCTGTTCAAAATCAAAATTTGGATAAATATATTTTTCAGTTTTAATTACAGGGGATGTTGTTGTAGTAGTAGCTTCAATTAATGTTGTTGTAGTTACCGCAACACTTTCTTCAGAATCTCCACTGTTAAAAAAGTTTATACCAAACACACTTATAGAAATTAAAAATAAAAAAAGTAAGAAGGTTTTAGTGTTTTGTTGCATGTATATATGTTATAAGTACTTTAAATTCTTACAAAGAACTTTATTTTTTATAACCTATTTCGTCAATAAATTCTTCGGGCTCTAAGCCAAGTCCATCAGCAACCCTATTGATATAATTAAAATATGAAATTACCTGAACTATTTCTGATATTGCTTTGTCATTAAATTTATTATTTTGTAATTCTTTGTAATCTAATTCAGTAATTTCTCCTGGTTTTAAAGTTAACTTTTCTGCAAATAAGCATAAAGCGATTTGTTCTTTTGTTAAGCTACTTGTTTTCCAGTCATTAGCAATTTCATCAACTAATTTTTGGTCTTTTGTCTCCGACCGGAGATCATATAAGTGAGCGCGTATTCAGTATTCGCATTCATTTGAAATTGAAGTTATTACTGCAAGAAGTTCTCTATCAAAACGAGAGATTTCTAAATTTCCAAACATTGTTGAATTATATAATCGCATTGAATCTCTTAAAATTTCTGGTGTTTGAGACTGAATTGTTAGTATATTCCAAATTCTTCCGGCTCTTCTCATGCCTTTCTCGTATTCCTTTTTGAGAAGGCCAGTAGAGTCCTGAAATTTGAATAATTTAATAAATGCCATATTAATAATTTTTACTTAAAATAAGAGTGTATGCAACTTCCAAATGAACTTAAACAAGCAATTGACAACAATGCTTTCTGTTCAATAGCAACCAAAGTCAACGAAAATGAGATTCAGAATCATCTAATGTGGGTTGATTACCAAGAAAATAAAATTCTTATTAATACAGAACAAGGAAGAAAAAAAACAGAAAATATCAGGCAGGAGCCAAATTTATCAATTGTCATTTTTCATCCAACTGACATGTACACAAGCTGGGAAATAAGAGGTACTGTAGAAACAATAGTTAAAGACAATACTGCCAATGATCATATAGACTATTTATCAAATCGATACTTGGGCAAGCCTTATAAGCGGACAAAGGATATAACCTGGGAACAAGCAGGCATTAAATCTAGAGAAATATGGGAAGTTGAAGTAAGTAAAATTTTATCTATGGTTAGCAGACCTCAGGCAAAATCAGATTCAGAGTAAAACTTTAAAAAAGGATTGTTCTCAAAAGATTCTTGATCAGCTCCTAGAAATTCTTTAATTAAATTTTCTGCATTTAATGAGATATCCCCACCTCTAGAGTCAGTGTGTCCTGATTTTCTAAATAAATCTTCAGGAATTTTTTTCATAAATCTTTTAAAGTTTTCCTCGGATATTCTAAGATACTTTGCAAGTGATAGCTCTACTTTTATTGACTGCGGTAAAACATTACAACTAAATACATATAAGGAAGCAAACATAGCCCAATCTAGTGATGAGGGTCTTCTCCCTTTTTCAAAAACAGCAAAATCATACTTTGGAAAATATTCATAAGGTGAATAAGCTAATCCGGACTTGTCAGATAAAATTTTATAAATATATCGATCAAGTAACTTAATATCCATATTTGGAATGTTATTTTCAATTGTTAATTTACCAATTTGAAATTCACTCTCAGAAGGATGAATAACTATCTTACTAATTACAATTTTTCCAAAATAGTTTTGAATACTGACATCAAGTTGAATATTTTTTGGTATAAAAATTAACCCATCATTATCATTTGAATCAATTACTACCTGCAATTGTTCATCTAATTTAAAGCTATTGTTATTAATTTTCATATTTTAAATATTCTAATTCTCAAGTATAATTTTAGAACTAATAAAACTGTATGGGGGTGAACTGGCTTCGACTTTGAAGTGAG
>TARA_B100001057_G_scaffold472930_1_pt1 | contig 30014 bp, 29 predicted proteins | sample TARA_B100001057 | Tara Oceans TARA_B100001057 (sample SAMEA2621839) | marine metagenome | biome: marine biome (ENVO:00000447); feature: surface water layer (ENVO:00002042); material: "saline water (ENVO:00002010), including plankton (ENVO:xxxxxxxx)" | depth 5 m
TATAGAGAAATAATAAAAAATATAATTAATAAATTTAATTTCAAAATTGAACATAAAAATTCTTGGTATAAAAGAAACGAACATTTTATCGCAGAAATTTCAAACCTAGAACTTGAAATTTTAAAAGATATTTCTTACTATTCAATGAGCACTCCAGCTAATCATTGGGCTATTATCCAATCTATAAAACATATCAGAAAAAATTCAATTAAGGGCGATTTAGTAGAATGCGGTGTGTGGAGAGGTGGTAATTTAATACTTTTCAAAAAATTAATAGATCAATATAAGCTACACAAAAAGATTTTTGCATTTGATACTTTTGAAGGCATGCCAGAGCCTTCAAGTAATGATTATGATTTAAAAGATATTAAAGCTCAACAGATATATGATAATTATAAAAACAAGGACATAAAATGGTGTTATTCAACTTTAGAAGAGGTAAAAAAAAATATATTTAAATTCTGTCCTGATATTAATGAGTCTTTTGAGTTTATTGAAGGTAAAGTTGAAAACACCCTAAAAAACGCTAAAAATTTGCCCGATCAAATTTCATTACTGAGATTAGATACAGATTTTTATGAGTCAACTAAGATTGAATTAGAAATTTTATTTCCAAAATTATCGAGCGGAGGTGTATTAATAGTTGATGACTATGGTCATTGGAAAGGTTCAAGAAAAGCTGTTGATGAATATTTTGAATTAGATAAAAATTTTATATGGCTTCATAGAATTGATTATGCAAGTAGACTTCTCATAAAAAAATAGTTATTCAGTAATTTTTTTAAAAAATTTTATAAAATATTTTAATCCTTCTTCTTTATACACACTTTTACAAATATTTTGTGAATTTAATACTAATTCATCTCTTAAAATTTTGTCATTTAAAGCTAATTCTATTTTTTCGATCAAATCTGAAAAATCAAATTTATAACTTAGATAAGAAAAATTGTCTTGATAAATGTTTGGCCAAGTTTCTAGATAATCTACATTTGGAAAAACTACAGCCGCTCCCATCTTCGTAGCTTCAAACTCTCTATAACATATCTCTCCCCATCCAAAAGCTCCAACTGAAACTTTGGATCTTCCCAGTCTCTCCAGATAGGACTTATGATTTAAACGTTTTAAAGGTAAATCAAAGTTTTTTTTTAAAATTTTACTAACCTGGTTTCTTTGATAGTGAATCGATCTTTTCGGATCATCACTTCTTAAATTAAAATTATAAAAAATATCCTGATTTTTAATTAAATCTTTATAATAACCTAAAAAATATTTATCTAAAAAGTTTAAATTATTGTTTATTATAGATTTAGTAATACATCTATACTTTTGAATTTTATTAAATTCTATTATGTTAAAATAATTTCCAACACCTATATTCCAGCCTAAAACTAATTTTTCTTCATATTCTTTTAGTAATGGATAGACATTAAAATCATTGTCTTTCTCAAGCTGAAATTTTTTTTGGTAAAAATCAGCATAATATCTATCTCTAAAAAAAGTTTTTTTATATAAATTTTTATTCTTGTAAAATTGTTTTTTTACATATTTTTTTACCAATGGAAGAATTTCAAAAGAAGTATTGCCAGAACTATCACTCAAATCAAACCAAATAATATTTGGATTTTTTTTTGATATCTTATTTATATTTTCCAAAAATTCATTATATACATTTAGACCTAATTTTCTTTTTACTTTATTGTAATTTGAATATAAAAAAAATCTGTTATCAATTATAATAATATCTGCATCGTAAAATTTATTATTTATAGAATTATAAAAATCTATTTGAAAACCATTGTCTTTTAATTCATGTTTAAAGTATTTTACAGGAAACCAATAACCAAAATTTTTTCCCCAATTAAAAATTGGTCCTCTATTTAAAATATTTATTTTAACCATTATTAATTTCTTCAAGATAAATATTATAAATTTTTTCAGATCTTTTACCCCAAGTATTTTTTTCTGCAGTTGTTAAAGAATTTTTCGAAATATATTTTCTAAGGGAATAATTTTTTGATAAATTCAAAATTTCTTTTTTCCAAGCAAAGGGATTTGTATAATTTTTTACAAGAACAGAATTTTTTTGATTTTTTAAAATTTCTCTCAATACTTTTAAGTCTGAACTAATAATTGGAATACCAGTAGCTAAATATTCAAACATTTTTAAAGGTGAAATAAATTTTGAGATATCATCATTAAAGTTATCCGAATTTATTGAGACTTTTGTTTGATATGGCATTAATAGAAGATCAGCTGATTTAATAAGATTAATAGTTTCTCTGTAACTTACGATGGGATGTACTTTAAAATTTTTAGATGAATTAATTTTTTCACCTCTAAGACCGTATAAATAATAATCTAAATCAGGTGTTAATTTAGATAATTTTTGAATTATATTTATCCCTCTTCCCTTATAAAAACTACCAAAATAAAAAATTTTTTTCACTTTTTTTCTAAGTTTTTTTTTATTCCTAAAATCCTTTAGATCACATGCATCGTGTAAAATTATAAAATTATCATTTTTTATATTAAAAAATTTTGATAAATTGTGAGATATAAAAATTACTTTTGTGATGTATTTTGAATTTATAAAATTTAATTTGATTAATAGAAATTTTGTAAGTCCCTTGATTTCTTGATGAATTTCTAAGAAATGTCTTATTTTAAATAAAGATAAAAAAAAACTTGATATTAAACTTCTCGAAATAATCAAATTATTTTCATTTTTTAATTTTATCCCAGTTTTAAAACCAAAAATTAATCTCTTCAGGAATGAGTTTGGGTAACTATTATTAAAAAGGCTGCTTATTTCAATATCTTTATTGCTATGTAAATTAAAATATTTTTTGAAAAATTCTTTTTTAATATTTTTTTTTAAATTAGGACATATTAAGATTGCTTTTTCTGAAAATTTTAAAAAGTTATCCAATAATTTAAATATGTGAACCGCTTGTGCCTTATTTGAGGGTAGTGATAAATCAGTTATATAAATAATTTTTTTTAACAAAATATCAAAATAAATCTAAATATTTTATATTAGTTTTTTTTATCTTCAAAATTTTATCTTTGAATACATCATGATTTACAAAATTTAATATTAATTCATAATCATCAAGATTAAAATTGTTTAATACTTTAACATTTTTAATATTTTTTTTTATTAATAGAGGATCACAAACATCAAGATTCATAACCTTTTTTTTTAACAATTTGAATAATTTTAAAGCAAAGGAATTTCTAACATCTGATACATTTTTTTTGTAGGTTAGACCTAAAACTAAAATTTTTGTTTTTTTTAAGTTAAGTTTTAAATTTTTAATTTCTTTAATAATTTTATTATACATGAAAAGATACATTGAATTATTAATTTTTCTCCCTGACAATATTACATCTGTTTTAATACCTTTTTTTTTAGCAAAATCTGAATAATAATATGGATCAACTGGAAGACAATGTCCCCCAACAAGACCAGGGTCAAATTTTAAAAAATTCCATTTAGTCGAAGCTAATTTAATTACATTTGAAAAATTTATGTTTGATTTATAACATACCTTATAAATTTCATTCATTAATCCTATATTTAAGTCCCTTTGAATATTCTCTATCACTTTTGCACTTTCTGCCTCTTTTATATTATTTGTAAAAGAAATCTTTTTTGTTACTCCCCCATATACTTTTTTTGCAATCTTTAAATTTTCAGAACCTTTTATAGAAACTATCTTGCTAATTTTATCAACAGAATGTTTTTTGTCTCCAGGATTTATCCTCTCAGGTGAATAACCTACGAAAAAATCTTTATTAAATTTTAAACCACTTTTATCTTCTAATATTTTTGCACAAATATTTTCAGTAACACCAGGGTAAACGGTGGATTCAAAAAAGACTATATCTTTTTTTTTTAAGCTTTTTCCGAGCAAAATACAGCATTGTTTTAAATAATTAAGATTTGGTTTAAAATTATTATTAATAGGAGTTGGAACTGCAACAATATAAAAATTGCCTTTTTTTAAATCTTTTAATTTTGATGAGAAATAAGATTTTTTATTTAAAATTAAATCTTTTTTTGTAAATTCTTTATTAATATCTAATCCAATTTTAAGATCTCTTATCCTAATGTTGTCATTGTCATATCCAATAGTACACATTTTATTTTGTAGTTTTAAAAATAAAGGTAAACCAACATAACCTAGGCCAACTATACATGGTTTAATTGAAGTTTTTTTCATGAAAATATTTGTAAGTATATTGTATCAACATTATATTTGTAAAAAAAAAATTTCTAAAATCGACAAAATAAGGTAAATATCCTTAAAATTCTATTAATATGATTAACTTTAATAATTCAACGTTTTTCTATGAGCCATTCCCTCATTCAACATTGCACAATGTAATAGAAGAGAGTGATTATAATAAAATTTGTTCAGAATTTCCTGAAACTAATTTGCTTAACAAAATGCAAGATAAAAGAAAAGGTGAAAAAAAATTTTCTAAGTATAATTTAAGTAATGGAGGAAAAGATAAAAAAAAATTTTTTAAGATTTTAAATCAAAGTAAAACAATTAAAAAATTTTACAATTATTTAAATTCAAAAATTTTTTTGGAAAAGTTGACAGAATTTCTTTTAAAAAATCATATTGATTTAAAAATCAATCCAAATCAAAGTTTCAAGAATTTTTTAATAAACAAATTGCTAAAGAGAGAAATTAAAATAAATTTTGAATTTTCTGCTATTTCATCAAATAATGGTTTTATATTGCCACATACTGATGGACCAAATAAAATTATTGGTTTTGTTTTGCCGGTTATAGACAATATTGATATTTTAAATGCAAAAAAATTAGGCACACAAATCTTATCACCAACAGAAAATGCTTATAAATTTAATTATTTTAACAAAAGTGTTCCTTTCAGCAAAACATTAGTTGTGAAAGAAATACCCTTTGAAAAAAATCAAATTTCTCTTCACGTAAAAACCTTTAACTCTCTGCATGCTGTGGGTCCAATAGATCCGTCTAATTTAAAAAAAGAAATTTTTCGAAAAAGCATAACCTTTTTTTTAGAAAAATAAATTAATGAAAATTATAGGATTAATTCCCGTTCGATTGAGTTCAAAAAGATTAAAACATAAAGCTTTATTGAAAATTAAAAACCTGCCTATGATTGTCCACACATATAGGCGAGCAAAAATGTCAAGATTACTTGATGATGTAATTGTTTGCATTGAAAGTAAAAAAATTGAAAAAGAACTTAAAAGATTTGATGTAAAATATATCTTTACATCTAAAAAACATAAAAATGGAACTGAGCGAATTGCAGAAGCGGCAAAAAAAATAAAAGCTGATATTTTTATAGATATTCAAGGAGACGAACCTTTAATTGACCCAAAAAATATTGATTCTCTAATAAAGTTTCACAAAAAAAATAAAAAGTTTGACATAGTAGTTCCATACTTAAAAATACCAAATTCAAATAATGAGAATATTGTTAAAATAGTAAAAGATAAAAAAAATAAAATTTTATATTTTTCAAGATTAAGTATTCCCTATAGTTTTCACTCCAAGCCAAAAAATATATTCAAACATCTATCGATAATTAGTTTTAGAAGAAAAAGTTTAATAAATTTTTCAAATTTAAAGCAATCTTATCTAGAAAAAATTGAAGGGATAGAATTAATGAGAGCAATTGAAAATTCAATTAATGTTGGAACGTTCGAGGCCAAAGGAAAAAGTATAGCTGTTGATAAACTTGAGGATTATGAAAATGCAATTGTAAAAATTGAAAACGATCCTCTTACAAAAAAATATTTATGAAAAAACTAATAATTTTTGATTTAGATGGTGTGCTATTCGACTCAAAAAAAAATATGGAAATTTCATGGAAAAAAGTCATGAAAACCTACAAAATAAAAAAAAAATTTACTCAATATTTCAAGTTTGTTGGTTTGCCTTTTGAAGTGATATTAAAAAATTTAAAAATTAGCAAAAATGACTTTAGCGGTATATCAAAATTTTATAATAAAATTTCTCTTAAAAACCAAAATAAGATAAAGTTATATAATAATGTAAGATATACTCTCAGTCGTCTTAAAAAAAAAAAGTTTAAAATTGGAATTGTCACATCAAAAAATAAAATAAGAACATCAAAGCTTATTAAAAAATTTTGTTTAAAGTTTGATATTGTGGTTGCAAAAGAACCAAAATTTATTGGTAAACCTCATCCAGATCAAATAAATTTTGCATTAAAGAAATTAAATATTAAAAAAAAAAATGCAGTATACGTTGGAGATATGAAAGTAGACTACAATTGTGCAAATAAAGCTAAGATAAAATTTATTTATGCTTCTTATGGTTATGGAAAAAAATTCCCATATTACAAAAATTCTATAAAAAATATAAAAGACATATTTAGAATTTTATATAAAATATTTTAAGAAATTTTCATTTTTAATATTTTTAATATTCCAAATTTTTTTATATATTTTTTTTTTGAAAGTTTTATCACTTAAAAAATACTTTATTTTTTTTTGAAATTCATCTTTATAATTTAAAGAAAAAACTAATTTTTCACTTACCAAATCATAAGAATAATCATTGTTTGATTTTAATAAGATAGGCGTGCAATTATATAAAGAAGATTCGATTAAAACATTTGAATGAGCAGCTAAAAAAATATCTGGCTTATTTTTTTTTACTAAATCTTTTAAACTAATATTGCTTAATAATTTTAATCTATTTTTATGAGCAAATTCTATTAATTGAAAATTACTTAATGAATTATTTTTGAGTTTAATTAATAATTCAATATTATTTAGTGAGATAATTTTATACAAACATTTTTTAATAGTTTTGTAATCAAGATTATCATCAACAAAATAGATAATTCTAGCAATATTCAACTTAGAGTAGTCAATTGGTTTTTTGATTGCTTTAAAATTTCTGAAATTATTAATTATTATTTTTCCTTTATATTTTTGATTAATTTTAATTAATTGTCTTTTAAAATAGTCATTCCAAACAATATATTTGTCGAAGGTCTGATATTTCAAACTCACTCTATATTTTGAAAATCTTGAATGTTGATAAGCTATTGTAAAAATATTTAGTGTTTTACAAACAAATAAAAATTGCTGAATCTCTCTGTAGTCGTCAATCATTATGAGTCTTTTTAGCTTTAGAAAAGCAAAAATTTTTTTATAAAATTCGATCTTTTTTAAATTGATATAATTAATTTTTTCAAAATCATCTTTAAAATTGTTAAAAAAAAATATTTTTGAAAAAAAATTTAAAGAGTTGTGATAAATAACATTATCATATTTAAAAAAAACTTTTAAAGCTGTTAGAAAACTATTGACTCGAATTATGTTTAATACTTTTTTGTTTTTAATTTTATCTATGATATTTTGTGACCTAAATACATTCAGGTTATTTGCAACTACAAAATAATGAGCTTTATTAATACCTGAAATTTTGGCCTTGAAAATGGTGATTAGAGTTAAAATAGTTAATAAAAAGTGTAAAAAAAAATTTGGCTTATAGAACTTTTCTGTAAAATTTTTTCTTTTTTCAAATAAATAGTCAAAGAAATCATAAGAATTTATGTCAAATCTTTTATCTTTGTATTTTTTTTTTCTTAAAATTTCATAATTTATTAGATTATTTTTGTAAATTTTTTTCATTTTAATTTTCTTTGATTAATTTTAATATTTTTTTTAACAATATGTTGTGACCTAAGTAATTTAAGTGGTAACCGTCTTTTCTAAAGCAAATATCTTTAAAATCATTACCTACAAAATTTTTTTTGAAAAGTTTTTTTAATTTTTCATTGAAAATTGATACTGAACTTAAAGTATCAGGTCTTTCTAGATTTATATTTTTGTTAGAGTGTATCCCAATCCAAATAATCTTTGATTTCCTAAAATTTTTTTTAAGTTTTTTTGCATTCGCAAGAAATTTTACAGGATTTACCTTATTAGTATTTTTGTATTTTAAATAACTAGGATTATAAATAATATTGTTCTTAAATTTTTTTTGATCATAATTGAATATCTTAAATATTTTAAAAATTCTTTGATTAGTTTTTTCTGAAAAAAGTTGAGTCTTCACATCATTTACACCAGAATGAACAATTATATAATCAGGTTTCCACTGCTTGTAATAACTAATTGAGTAATTTATTAACATTGATGTTGTGATACCTCCCCATATAACTTCACTAAATAAGGAACTTTTAAGCCTTTTTTTCAATTTATGGGTATATATATTTTCTATCGGTAAACTATCTTGCTTTGAATTTGAATATTTAGGAAGACAATTAGAGTCTCCAATTATCAATATTTTATATGACTTTTTCATAGTTTATAATTCACAATTAAATTAATTATAATAAAGCTTTTAGAATTTAAATATAAAAATTCTTTTAAATCATCTATATTTAAATTAATAGATTGCTTAAATTCTTATTTAAAACAAAATTTTTAAATAAATATTATTACTAAATATATATTTATTACTAAACATATAAATGATTAGATCTAATTTAAATTACATAAATACATCAATAGATAAAGGATATAAAAATCAAATCGTCATTTATTCTTTTTTTTCAATTTTAATTACTCTATTAGAAACAATAGGTGTAGGAATTATTCCGGCAGTTCTTGCATTATTACTAGATAAAAATATTGTTTTAGAAAAAATAAAATTTAATGAGGACTTATATTTTTTAATATTTAATTTTTTAGAATTGGAAAATGTATATACTTATATAGCAATAATAGTTTTTTTATTTTTTTTATTTAAAATCTTAATTAACATAATTTTCATAGTATTTGAGGCAAATCTATTCAATAAGATTAAAATAAATCTTAGCTCCAAAATGTTTAAGATATATCTAAAAAAAAACTATATATTTCATTCAATAAATAATCCGATAATTCTTGGACGAAATATTACATCTGAGGTGAATATTTCTGTTTCTTATTTAAAAAGTTTATTGGTTCTAATTAAAGAAATCAGTCAAGTTCTTTTAATTGGTTTATTACTTTTATTTGCAAGTTTTAAGGTTTCTATTTTTATTTTCATAATATTAATAACATTTGCAATAATTTATTTTAAGCTCATCTCAAAACCACTTAAAGAAAAAGTAAAAGTTGCATACTTTGAGAGAGGTGAAAAAAGTAAAATCGTTAATCAAATATTAAATTCTATAATCGAAATCAAACTCTATCAAAAATCAGCCTTTTTTATTAAAAAATTTACAGAATCAATTACTAAAGAATTTAAGTCTACAGTTTTTTATGAGATCTTCTCTAAGGTACCCAGACAATTAATTGAACTTTTATTGGTTGGATTAATTTGCTTTGTAATTTATTTTTCTAGTAATTTAGGAATAAATATTCAAGCTGCTATTTCGTTAATATTACTATACTTTTTTGCTGCTATTAGAATTTATCCATCTGTTAACAATATTATTATGACTAAACTTGCATTAGTTCAGGGTGAAATTTCGATTAAAGAGATATGTAATGATATTGAAAATGCAAACCAATATTCAGAGACTATAGCTTATGATTATGAAAAATTTAAATTTGAAAATTTAATAAAAATTGAAAATTTAAGTTTTAGATATCCTAAAAGAGAGAAAATTTTGAATAATATTAGTTTTGAAATTAGAAAAAATGAAATTATTGGATTGGTAGGCAAAACAGGTTCTGGTAAAAGTACTCTTGTTAAAATTATCATGAGTCTAATTGAGCCGACAAACGGTGAAATTCAGGTTGATGGTAATCAATTAAAGAATATTAAGCATAAATGGCAAAAAAATTTTGCATATATTCCTCAAAATTTTTATATTTTAGATGATACAATATTGGAAAATATATTATTTGGGGAAGACAAAGATAATATAAATTATGACTTGTTATCTAAAGCTTTAAAGTTTGCATCTTTAGATAAATTTATTGATGACTTACCAGAAAAACTTAATACAGTTGTTGGCCCTAATGGAAAAAAACTCTCAGGTGGACAATCACAGAGATTAGCAATTGCAAGAGCAATATATCAAAATACCAATCTTTTAGTATTTGATGAAGCCACAAATTCTCTAGATGAAAAAACTGAGGATGAGATCTTAAATAAGATTTATCAACTTAAGGGATCCAAGACAGTGATTATAATAACTCATAATCATAAAATTTTAAATAAATGTGATAGAATTTTTAAAATTGAAAGTGGCTTTTTAGTGCCATAAATTTAATCAACCAAACTACAGAAAATATGTCCAATTAAATGGTGTATTTCTTGAATGTTAGCTGTTGAGAAGGAAGGAACTACATAACTATAATTTGAAATTTTCTTTGATTGACCACCAGTTTTTCCAAGCAATGCAATTGATTTTATATTCATTTTCCTTGATTTTTTAAGAAGATTAATAATATTTTTGCTTTTACCTGAAGTTGAAAATACTATCAACAAATCACCCTTTTGTCCAAGGCCCTCTAATTGTCTCTCAAATATTTTATCATAGCCAAAATCATTCGCAATACATGTAATAACGGATGTATCAGTTGTCAAAGAGATTGCCTTATAAGGTTTTCTATTTTTTTTATATCTTCCAACTAATTCTCCTGCAAGATGCTCACAGTCAGCTGCACTGCCTCCATTTCCTGCAAAAAAGATAGTTTTTTTTTTTTTAAAAGTACTTTTTATATCCTTTGCAATTTTTTCTATACAATAAGCAATTTGATTAAAATTTTTGTTAATTAAATTTGAATGATCATTTATATGATTTTTAATTTTTATATTCATTAACTCCTTATTTTATATTATTTTTGAATTAAATTGTAAAATTTTATATTTTATTCCTGAATTTATTGCTGTTTGTTTATCAATATCACTATCACCTACAAATATTGATTTCTTAATATTTATTTTGAAATCTTTTTTTGCCTTATTAATCATTCCAATGTTTGGTTTCCTCAAATTTTTTTCTTTTCTGTATTTCTTAAGTTTTGAGTTTTTAAAATAAGGTGCAAAATATATATTATCAATATTACCACCTTTAGACCTAATTTTTTCATTCATCCATTTGTTTAGTTTAAAAAGGTCTTTTTCTTTGTAATATCCTCTTCCAATTCCGGATTGATTGGTAATAATTACTACGTAAAAATTTTTATCATTATATTTTTTTATAAATTTGAAAATATTTTTTCTCCATATAAAGTCTCTTTGTTTATAGACGTAACCAGTATCTTTGTTTATGACACCATCTCTATCTAAAAATAAACAAGGTTTGAAATAGATATCATCCAAAAACTTTGGCAACTTTTTTAAACTTGAAGGAACACCCATATCCAAAAATTCATTTTCATATTTCTTTCCAAAAATTTTTTTTATCTTTATTAATTTTTTAAATACTTTTTTTTCTAACGACCCCTTTTTTTCTAAATATGGTAAAATTTCTTTTGACACTACTAATATTCCAGAATTGATTAAATTGTATTTTTTATCAATATCCTCTGTGATTTGACCATCTTTTTTTAAACTGAAAGTATCATATCTTTTTCTTGAAACTGATTTCTTTAGAGCGATTTGTACAAATTTTTTTCTTTTAAAAAATTCAAATATCAAATCAGAAATGTTAATATCAAAAAAAGTATCCCCGTTACATAGAATAAAATTTTTATCTAATTTTTTTTTTGCTTTGTATAATGCTCCTGAAGAACCAAGAAGTTTTTTTTCATTAATACAGAAAACATTTGCTCCAAAGATATTGTGATTATGATATTTTTTCTTAAAAATTTTAAACTTATAATGGCATAATAAAATAATATCATTGACACCAAACCTAGTTAAATTTTTTATAATATGATCTAGGACAGTGAATTTTTTTACTTTTATTAATGGCTTTGGTGTTTTTAGTGTAATTTTACCTAATCTTTTTCCATAACCACCACATAGTATGACTGCTTGAGTTATTTTGTTTTTTTTAATAGTTGTTTTTATTTTTTTCAAATGTATCAATATTAAAGATTTGGTTTAATTCTTTAATGCCATCATCAAGACTAAAATAAGGTTTAAACCCTAATTTCTCAATTTTTTTGTTGCTTACGTAATAATCTCTTTTGTCTGGATCTTTCTTATTTCTTAGAATTCTTATTTTTGTTTTTTTTACAATTTTACTTATACGCTTAGCTAATTGACCCTTTGTTAAATTAGCATTGGATAAACCAATATTGTATATGTTCCCCCTCATTTTTTTAAAATTTTGAATTGCAAAAATAAATGCTTCAACAACATCAGATACATGTACATAGTTTCTTCTAAAATTTGGTTGAAAAATTTTTAAGATTTTCTTAGTAACAGCCTTATGAACTAAAAAATTTACAAGAAGGTCAGTTCTCATTCGATAAGAAAAACCAAAAACGGTTGCTAATCTAAATACAACGGAATTTTTGTGTTCTAAAATCAATTTTTCAGCATCAACTTTTGTTCTTCCGTATAATGATATTGGATTTAAATCAGATTCTTCAGTACAATAGGCATTCTTTTTTCCTACTCCGTATCCAGAATTAGTGTTTGGATATATTACTTTTTGGTTAGGATTAATTTTAGAAAGTATATATTTTATAATATTAAAATTTATCTCTTTTGCTAATTTGGGAAATTTTTCACATAAAGGTGCACCAACCAAAGCTGCTAGAGGAATTATAATATCTTTATTTTTTAATTCTTTGTTTAAAAGATTTTTATTTCTTGTATCACCATAAATTAATTTAAAATTTTTTTTTGATAACAAGTGTAATAAAGAATTTTTATTAAATTTTAAAATATCTATTACTGTTACATCATAGCCTAATTCCACTAATCTTGTTGATAATTTTGAACCGATATATCCCGCTCCGCCTGTGATTAATATTCTACTTTTTCTTTGCATTAATATTTCTTCTATAATTCATTAATTTTTCTAGTGCCAAATCTAATGAAATATTTGGTTTCCACTTTGTATCTTTGATAAATTTTTTAACATCTGGAATTTGTAAAGTTACGTCTATTGGTCTTAATAATGATTTGATCAATTTTGTTTTTATCTTAACGTTACTTTTTTTAAGCAAGCTACTCAGAACGCTTTTTACAGTCACAACACTTTTTCCACCAATATTATAAGTTTCACCAACTTTTCCCTTCACAGCTACATTCCAATATGCTCTCATAGCATCATCAATATCGATAAAAGTTCTAATACTATTTAAATTGCCGTGAAAAAGAGTTTTATTTTTCTTTTTTGATTTTTCTAGTTTAGCAATTTGATCTGCAAAACTTGTTTGAAATAAGTTTACTCTTTTTGGATTAACATAAGAAAACATTCGGGTAATAATAATCTTTTGCTTATAAACTTTTGAATACATCTGAGCAAGGTAATCCTGAAACACTTTTGAAAATGCATACGGACTGGCTGGGTTAAATTTTTGATTTTCAGAAATAGGAATGTCTTTTTTTTGAACTAGTCCGTAAACTTCAGACGTACTGCAAATTATTACTAATGGCATATAATTCAATTGTCTAACAGCCTCTAAAAGATTTAATGTTATTATTGTATTGTCTTTTACAATTTTACTTGGAAAATCAAAAGAATTTCTTACATCAGCATTTGATGCCAAATGAAAAATTAAATCGGGTTTATTTTTGTTAAGAAATTTTTTTGTAGCTTCTAAATTATCTAATCTTAGTTTAGTAAAAGGGATATTTCCTCTGATTTTTTTGTCTATCAAGCTTAGGTTTTTTTTTCCTCGAAAAGAACCAATTACTTTTACTTTTTTTTCATTTTTTAAAATATATTCTGCCAAATAACTTCCGCCTGATCCAGTAATTCCAGTTATAAAACATTTCTTAAAATTTCGTTGAGTCATATTTAAATATTAATGGGATTGCTCATTTATAAATTAATATTAGTTATTGATTAAAAGAATTAATGTATTAATTAGTATTATTCAAATGAAAAAAATTCTTATTTGTGGTTCATCTGGTTTTATTGGTTCAAATATTTTAAAATTTTTGAGTAATAATAAAAAAAATAAATATTTTTCTTTAATTCATAAAAAAAAAATTAAAAAAAAAATTCATGGTGTTAAGTATTTACATGGAAATTTATTAAACTATAAAGATTGTTTAAGGCTTACAAAAAATATTGATATTGTTATTCAATGTGCTGCGACTACATCAGGTTCTAAAGATATTATTAATCAGCCTTACCTTCATGTAACTGATAATGCTGTTATGAATTCATATCTCTTAAGAGCAATTTACGAAAATAAAGTTAAACATTTCATATTTACTAGTTGCACAGTAATGTATAAAAACTCAAAAAAAAATCTTTCAGAAAATGAGGTTGATGAAAAAAAAATATTTTCTAATTACTACGGAGTAGCAAGTACAAAACTTTATATAGAAAAAATGTGTAAATTTTATTCCAATATATCTAAAACAAAATTTTCAATTATTAGACATTCAAATATATATGGTCCAAATGATAAATTTGATTTAAACAAAGGACATTTTATAGGATCTTCTATAGTTAAAGTATTTAATCCTAAAAAAAATGATGTTAAAATATTTGGTAAAGGGAATGAGAAAAGAGATTTTCTTTTTATTGAAGACCTAAACAGATTTATAAATATTCTAATATCTAAACAAAGATCAAATTTTGAAATATTTAATTGTTCCTACGGAAAATCCTACAAAATAAGAGAAATATTAGAAAAGATTATTAAAATATCAAAAACTAACAAAAAAATAATAAATATTAAGAACTCAAAAAACATAAATGTCGACATATGTGTTGATAGTAATAAAGCTAAAAAAATTTTGGGCTGGTATCCAAAATTTACTATTAATGAGGGGCTTAAAAAAACAACTAAATGGTACTTAGAGAATGAAAAATTTTTATAAGAATAAAAAAATATTAGTTACAGGAGGATCTGGAATGATTGGATCATCTCTGGTAAAAAAATTAGTAAAGCTTGGGGCAAAAGTTACTGTAGTATCTTTAGAACTGAATAGAAGTTTACCAAAGAATATTATATTCAAAAAGGTTGATTTAAGAAACCTTCAAAACTGTATTAAAGTTACTAAAAAAATAGATTATGTTTTTCATCTCGCTGGTATCAAAGGTTCTCCTTTAATGGCAAAAAAATTACCTTATAAATTTATGTCACCCATGATTATGTTTAATACAAATATTATCGAAGCTGCAAAAATTAACAAGGTCAAAAGATTTATGTACACAAGTTCAATAGGTGTATATGAGCCAGCTCCAATCTTAAAAGAAAAAAATGTTTGGGAAACATTTCCCTCAAAAAATGATTGGTTTGCTGGATGGGCAAAAAGAATTGGTGAGCTAACTATAGAGGCATGTAAAAAAGAAACAGGTATGAATATGACAATCGTCAGACCTGCAAATGTTTTTGGACCTTATGATAATTTTGATGAAAAAACTGCGATGGTAATTCCTTCACTCATAAGTAAATTTTTTAATTCTAAGAATAATCAAGTGGAAGTTTGGGGAGATGGTTCAAATTTAAGGGATTTCATTTACTCAGAGGATGTTGCTGATGCAATGCTTCTTGTGATGAAAAAAAATCCAAACTTTCCTGTAAATATTGGCAGTGGAAATGGTGTTAGAATTAAAAAAATTGTAACCATTATCAACTCTTACTTCGGTGATAAATACAAAATTAATTGGAATACAAATTTTCCTGGTGGAGATAAAAAAAGAATTATGGATATCAGCAATTTAAAAAAATTAGGGTTTAAGAGAAAGTCACTATTAAAAAAAAATATCCATAACACTATAGAGTGGTTTAAAACAAACAAAAAATTTAGTTTACAAAGATATAATAGCTTTAATGAAAAATAAGATCGATAAGAATTTTTTAATAAATTTTGAAAATAATATAAGTTCTCTCTATGAACAAAAAAAAATAAATGGGCCAATTCATTTATCTGGAAATAATGAAATTCCTTTAATAAAAATTTTTAAAAAAATTAAAAAAGGTGATTGGGTCTTTTCAACCTGGAGAAACCATTATCATGCTTTATTGAAAGGTTTAAAGAGTAATGATGTAAAAAAACAAATATTAAAAGGTAAAAGTATGAATATAAATGATCTCTCAAAAAAATTTTTTACATCTTCAATAGTTGGTGGAATTATTCCAATTGCTTTAGGCACTGCTTTAGCTATTAAACTTCAAAAGAAAAAGAGCAAAGTTTGGGTCTTCATTGGTGATATGACCTATGAAACAGGGGGCTTTTATGAGTGCTATAAATATTCAAAAAATTTTAAATTACCAATTAAATTTATAGTTGAGGATAATAATATGAGCACAAATACAAAGACAAATATTGTTTGGGGAAAGAAGCAAAAAATATTTAGTGACATAGTTCGCTATAAATATAAAAGAAAATATCCTCATCATGGAACAGGTAAATGGATATTGTTTTAATGAGAACTTATTTGTCAGAAATCCAAGAGTCGATGAAAGTCATTTCTAAAAGAAAAAATGCGATTTTTATTGGACAATCAGTTAAATACCCTGGGAGCTCTATTTTTGAAAGTTTAAAGCTAGTTGATAAGAAAAAAAGAATTGAAATGCCAGTTTTTGAAGACACTCAAATGGGCATGACACTAGGTTTAGCTCTAGAGGGATTTTTTCCAGTAAGTTGTTTTCCAAGATTTGATTTTTTGATTTTAGGAATGAACCAACTAATTAACCATTTAGATAAAATTGATTATCTCTCCGACAGAAAATTTGTTGGAAAAATTTATATTAGAACTATGGTTGGCTCAAAAAAACCACTAAATGGAGGTCCACAGCATACACAAAATTTAACTAAAGGATTAAAAAAAATTTTATCAACAATTAAAATTATTGAATTAAAAAATAAGAATCAAATAAAAAAGGCATACTTAAATAATCTTAAATCAAAAGAAAAAATTATTCTTTTTGTTGAGCATGGTGATCTTTATAACTCTTGAGAGTTAAAAATTGTTGTTACACCTTCATTTGTAAAATTAAAATCTATAAAATCAAATTTATTCAATTTTTTTTTGATATTTTTATGAAATTTTTTTTCAGCATAAATGATCATGAATCCTCCTCCTCCAGCTCCAATAACCTTTGAAGCAAATGCACCATTTTTTTTTGCAATGTTTGTAATGTAATCAATCGTATTATTAGTTATTTTTTTTGAACAATTTTTTTTTAATTCCCAGCTTTCATTCAATATTTCTCCGAAAATTTTATTATCAAATTTATTACTTTTTATTATCCTTTCACCCTCATCAGCTAAAGTTTTTAATCTCTCTAAATGATTATTAATTTTTCCAAATTTCATTTGAGTAATTAATTCTTTAGTTGGTATTGCTGAATTTCTATGAATTTTAGTAAAAAGTAAAAGAGTGCTTTGATCAATCATATTAGCATTCTTTTTATACATGCTTAAATTAGTTACTTTGATATTTTTTTTTGAAAATCTTATTGAATTTAGTCCTCCAAAAGCACAAGCAAATTGATCTTGGCATCCTACATAATCCTTATTTAAGTTTCTCTCAACATTAATCGCTTTTTTTGCTAAATCTATTGGTTTTAATCTTTTCTTTTTAATTTCTAATATTGCCTTCAATAATCCAACAGTAAATGCAGAGCTCGAACCAATTCCACTCATTGCTACTAAATCACTATAATTAATAAGCTCAACGTTTTTAATTTTGTATAAATTTATAAGGTTTCTTACTGTAGGATGTTTGATATCTTTAACGTTTTCACATCTTTCATTGTAATAGTATCTTATTCTAAATTTATAATTAAATATATTTTGTAGATTTCTCAGTGTAACAAAATTAAATTTGTCTATTGAAGAGCTTATAACTTTTCCTGAATTTCTCAGATACCATTCAGGAAAATCAGTACCACCCCCAAGGTAAGAAATTCTAAATGGTGTTTTGGTGATAATCATAAGACCTTTTTATTTTACATGAATTTTAAAATCTATATATATTATTTTGTGATAAAATTATTTATAATAGGAGCAAGTTCAAAATTAGCAAGAAAATTTATATTAGGTAATAATTTAAAAAATGTTTCTATTCTTGGAACTTATCATACTAATGATATAAGAAAGTTTTTAAAAGTTAGTAGCACAAAAAATGTCATTATTGAAAAATTTTTAAAAATTGACCTTAAAAAACAACCCGACTTAAATAAAATTTCAAATACTTTGTTAAAATACAAGCCTGATATAATAATAAATTTTTCAGCAATTCAAGTTGAAAGGAGAAAATTTGAAAAAATAAGTTTTAATACTCTCAAAAAGGTATTTGAAGTAAATTTTTTTTCTCAAATCAAACTTTATTATAAATTGTGTAAAAAATTAAAAAATTTAAAAAAAAAGGTATTTATTTTAAATATAAACTCTAAATCAACAATAAATGGTGGTTTTAAAATTTATGAGTATTCAACAAGTAAAGCTGCAACTGCTAATCTTTTCAAATCACTTAAAAGAGAATATAAAAATATTAAGTTTATAAATTATACAATTCCCTCTGTGGAAGAAGTTAAGAAAAAAAACAATATTACTTACGATTTTTTTATCACAAATTTGAGTAATACTATTAAAAATATAAAAAAATTTGATTCTGAAATAATTATATAATTATGGAACAAACAACTGTATGTATTACAACTATAAATAGACCAACATTTTTGGTTGACCTTATAAATAATGCAAAAAAAAATAATTTTTTTGATTATAATATCGTTTTAATTGGTGATTATAAATCTCCAAAGGATAACCCAGAATATATTAAAAAATTAGTAAGTAAATTCAAAGTAGATATAAATTATCTTACTGTAAACGATCAAAAAAAAATTCTTAAAAAACATAAATTATTAAATTCGATTTTACCTTACAATTGGGGTGGAAGAAAAATGTTAGCAAATTTTTTATCAATAAAAAATAAATCAAAAATTACAATTCAATTAGATGATGATAATTTTATCTTGAAAAATGACTTTTTTGGTTCACATTCAATTGTTGGAAAAAAAATTAGAATGCCATTATATGGAAATAAAGATAGGTGGTATAATGTTTACGAAAGTCTTAATGTTAAGGAAAATTTAAAAATTTATCCAAGAGGTTTTTTTCAAAAATATAGGTTTAAAAAAACCAAAAGCTTGAAGAAAAATGAATTTATTAAAGTAGCAGCTTGTAACGGACTAGTATTAAATGACCCAGATATTGATGCCTTTACAAGATTGTATTGGCCAATTAGTGTAAAATCTGTAAAAAAAAAGTACCTTCCTAATTTTGCTCTAAGACCACACACTTGGTGTACTTGGAATAATCAAAATACATCTACATATGACGAGGTAACTAAAATTTATTTTACTCCTGCATCAGTGGGAAGAAACTCAGATATTTGGACAAGTCTTGTTATATGTAAAATTTCTTCACATTTAAAAGAAACTGTTGCTTTTGGAAACCCCGTAGTAAGACAGGACAGAAATTTACATGATCTTCATAAAGATATAATAGATGAAAGCAGTTGTAATCTACATAATGAAAATTTCATAAATCTGCTAAGACAAATTAAATTGAAAAAAAATAATTATTTCGAGTGTATGAATGAATTGATAGATAAATCCCGAGAAATTCTTAAGTATTCTAAGAATGATAAATTTAAAAAGTTTACTTTAAGATATTTTTTTGAATACAAAATTTGGCTAGAGGAATTGGACAATATTATTTAATAAGGACAGCAATATATTATTGTATCCCACTTGTTATAAGTATAATGCCGAATATAAAATTTATAATCTTTTAATTTTGATATCAAAAAGTATGGAATTTCAATAATTTGCTCCTCTATTGGATGTCTGTGGTATATTGATAAAGCTAAAATTGGTCTAAATTTTTCTACAACAATTTCTAATTCTTTTAACAAATGAACTTCAGATCCCTCAATATCAGACTTTATATAATCTAAGCTTTTAAGTTTATATTCTTTTATAATCTCAATTACCGAAGTCTTTCCCTCTTTAGATTTCAAATAAACTCTCTTATCATCATATAAATACTTTCTATTAAATATGACTTTCTCATTATTTAACTCACAAAAAATTTTTACATAAGAATGCAAAAGCTCATCTCCTGTTGGATCTACATTAATTATCTTAGAAACATTTTGTGTTAAAAAATAAGGAATTTCAAAACCATTAGCCACACCCAAATTTAATATTATAGACTTTTCATTTTTAGGTAAGAACTCAGTGTAATGAGGGTATGAGAACAAACTTTTAAAATAATGATTCCATATATATTTTGGTTTGCTAAAATTCGTAATCTTAAAAATTTCTTTAGACTCTTCATCCTCGAGTTTATCTACAATAAATTGATATTTTTTTAAATATTGATCATTTTTATTGTAAACATAATTATACTTACCTAGACCAATATAATTTCCTCTATAAGCTGTGTCGTTTATTACCAAAATTGGTATCCAGAATTTTTTATAAAGATATCTTTTTTTAATATTTAAATTTATAAAAGATAGTAAATTATTCAAAATTCCTAATATTTTTTTTTTTGGATAGTTTTCAAACAAAAATTTTTTAAAATACGAGAGTTTAAAAATTAAATCTTTTTTTTTATTTATCTTATTAGAAAAAATATATCTTGATAAATTTTTTAAATTTGAAAAATTTTCTTCGACAGATACTATAAATAATATGCAATTAAAATTTGAGTTTCCGCTAAATTCCTTATAGATCCGGGGATCTACCGTTACTATATTAATGTCTTTATTGTTTTCCAATTTCAATTTATATATTTCTTCTTTAAAAATATAGTTAGACTTAAGACCATACTGAAGACTTAAAATTTTTGATAATTCCTCAACATGCTTATTTAGTTGTGAATCAAATTGTTTAACAAAAAAAACTTTTCTGTAATCTGAAATAATTTTAAAATCCTCAATTTTAATAAACTTCATCTTTTAAATTTAAAATCTACTCCAAATCTCGATTTGGCGATTTGATTAAATGGAGTTAATATAATTGTATTATTTTTATTTATATTGAAAAATTTTTTATTAGAAAAATAAAAATTAATAAATTTTTTTTCATCCCTTTTGCTAACATCTTTTTTTCTAATGAATCTACACTCTAAGGTTACCCTAAAAGTATTACCTTTAGAAGTTTTATGTAAAACTCCGGGACCAGTGATGATTACATCCCCTTTTTTGCTTTTATAGAGAGTTTTACAATCTTTGACATTAATCATACCTTTATATTTTTTTTGTTTTGAAAGTGGAATTTTTACATTTTTTTTTAATTCTAATATTTCTAATGTGGGTGAACTACTTGTTGAAAAAACATTAAATGATAAAATTCTCGATTTCATCGGTTGGCCTGCCCATGAATCAAGATGAGGGTGTTTTGAAGAATATTTATTATTTTTATTAGCTAAGATGTTATTTAATCTTATAATTATTGGAAAATGTATTAAAGATTTTTCTGAAATATATTTTTTTAAAATTGGTTTAAAATTCTCAAATATTTCAAAAAATGACACGTTCAGTTGGTTTTTTGGTAATAATGCTCCGTTATGGTTTAAATTTTTTATATTTTTCGCAAGAGATTTCTTTTCAAAAACCTCTTTGTAGTTTCTTTGATAAATATGAGAATAATTTAAACTTTCCCTAATATATTTAGAAATATATTTATAAATTTGCCTTGATTTATTTTTATGTTTATAAAGCTCAAATTTGGACATTTGATATTAATTATACTGTAAATTAGTTTTATGCAAAAAAAAATCACAATTGTAATTCCGACACGGAATGATAACTTTTACGATAATTTTACCTCAATTGTCAACTTTACAATAAATTATTCTTTATCAAAAATATATCAACTTAAATTACAAAACATTTTTGAAATTTTGATAGTTGACTGGTCTAGTGAAAAAAGGCTAAATAAAGAAATTTATATCCCTAAAAGATTCAGAAAAAATATAAAGATTGTTTTTGTAAACAAAAAATCATTCAAAAAAAAACAAATAAGTAGATTCAATGTTTCTGAAGCACAAAATTTTGGTCTAAATTTAACTAAAACTCAATATTGCTTTTTAGCACATGCAGATCAAATTTACCCTAAATCATTTTTTTTAAATCTTACACATTATGTAAAAAATCAATATTTAAGTAAAAAAAAAACTGAGAATAGTATTTTATATATTCCGAGAAAATTTATTGATGAAAATTTTTTTAGCCATTTTATATCTGAAAATACAATAGATGAATATTTTGAAAATATTAGCTTTGTAAATCAAAAATGGAAGAATGATCAATTTTTTGTAGGTGGAGGTCAAAGTGGTTGGTTTGGTAATAAAAAAACACTCCAAAAATTTGGGGGATTAAAAGAGGACTTAATTTTAGATGATAAAAATAAAATTATTTCTGCAGACCTAGAATTTTATCAAAGATATTCTCAACATCATAATTTTTACGACTCCTCAAATTTTGGGATATTTGCTTATAGATATCCATATGTATTTTCTAAGGTAAGAAATCAAAAGCTTCTCAAAAGAATGCCACCAATAAAGATAGATAGGCCAGTAAAAAGAATTATTAAAAAAGAAAATTTTAAGGTAGAAAAGTTAAATAATAAATTAATAGATAATAAACTTCCTAAATTTAGTTTAAAAAGAAAAAGTAATTTTACATTCAGAAAATATGTCTACTGTGCAAAAACTGAAATTCTAGATAAATCAAATGAAAATCAAAAAGTAAATTTTATTATAAGAGAGTTTTTAATTGATTTAATCTATTCTACTAAAATTATAGCTTACATGGAATATGGATATTCAGGAAGTTCTATTATATCTGTAGTTGGAAATATTTTTAAAGGAATTGATATTTTAGCAGCTGATTTTACTTATAAATTACAAAAACAAAAAGTTTATAAAAGACTATTTAAATTAGCAAGTTACTTTCACTCATCAAAAAATATAAATAGATTTGGAAAAACGAAACTTTTATCGTTTGACAAAATTGAACAATCAGAATTTATTTTTTCTTATTTGCCAAAAGAAAAAAATAAATCTATCATATTTGTTAATTCTTTAAAAATAAATCTAAATTTAATAAAAAAACATATTTTTCAAAATAAAAAATTTATTTATTGTTTAATAATAAATTGCAAAAGTCATAAATTTAACTTTTTAGATAAATTTTTTATCAAAAAAGTTCTATATAAAGACACTTGTGTATTTTTAAATAAATCAATTTTTAAAAATGAGAAAGATAAGATAATCAATATTATAGATAATCATAAAAACAATATTAATTTTAAATTTTATTTCTATAAATTTCTAAAATTTTTTTTCTAATCTAGAATATTTTTAATAACATCTATAATATCTTTTTTTTCAATATTTTTATCAAAAACCATTTGATTAAAAACTTCAGATTGATTTTCAATACAGTTATTTATATCGTCATAAAATATAATATTTTCATTAAATAATTTTAGATAGTATTTTTTATATCTATGATCCGATAAAGATTTAAGACAATATACATCGATAAATTTGCAAGAGCTCGAAACATAAAATAAAGCAGAGCTCAACATTCCAAATGCAGCATAATAATCACATGAGTGTTCAATCAAAGAAATTTGATCAATATAATTAATCTTGATAGGTATTTTGCTCTCAGATAATAATTTTATAATTTTACTTTTATTTTCCAACTTTTCTTCTGGATGTAGCTTAATATCGAGCTCAGTAATTTCTTTATTTTCTAATAAAATCTTTGTGACAAATTTTATTAAATTATTTATTTGATTACTAAGTAAATCTGTATCGCTCTCCCAAAGCAAACTTCCCAAAAATAAAATTTTTTTCTTGTTCTTTTTAATCATTTTAGAACAAGTACAATTATTTTTATATTTTACGTAATAAGTTTTCTTGAAGTTGTAAAGAGAGCCCCAAAAAACGTAACCTGTATAAAATAAACAAATAATATTGTTAATAGTTTTATCATCAAAACCAGTTGATAAATCTAATTTTGAATAACCAAAAGTTTTCTTAAAAAAAATATAAGGGATTAAATATCTCTCTAAAAATAAGTTATTAAATCTTTTAAGTTTTTTAAATAATGAAAGAAGTTTATTTTGTTTGGGAAGGCTATTTGAATTAATATTTATCTTGCTTTTAATTTCTCTAAGTTTGTGAGTTGAATTTAAAATATTTTCTATGTTTCCATTAAGTAAAAACTCTTCTACTTTTTCAGTATTCAATGCTAAAGAGTCATGTTTAATCCCTATAATTTTTTTATTTTTTTTTTTAAAATCGTTAGTAATTACTTTCGTCCAAATATCTAAGTTATTATCTACTATACAACTAATAAAAGAGTTATTATTTAAAAGTTGTTTTATAGTTTTAAATGAATTTACTAAACTTGAAAAATTTTTTTTTTTTTCAATGTATAAAGGAAGGATAATTATTTTTTTTAAATCTAATTTTTTTTTTAGTATCTCAATTTCCTCAGGAGTGTGGTTTAGATTTTGACTGGTAGTTACAAGAGTGATAGAATAATTTTTTGCTAAATCTTTAATTATAAATTGTAAATTTATTACAACAAAAAAATTATGCATACAAAGTAAAATATTTTTCATTAATTTAGGTAATAGCTTTATTTTTAATATTAAGTCTTTTCAAACTAAGCAAAATATTTTTGGATAATTGCGATATAGGCTTAAAATTATTAAAGTAAGTTATTTTTTTTGATTTAAAATCTTTATAAAAATATTTTGCTGTTGTAAGAAAACTGAACGGAAAAAAACCATTATAGATAAGCTTGTTATCAACATAATAATTGCACTTCCCATTATAATTTACTTTTATAATGTAATTTTTTTTTTCAGTAATTATTTTAAATTTATGGAATCTTATATTTTTTAAAGTAGTTATCCAAATATTATGTTTTTTAGAAATTAGTTCACCATTAATTTCTAGAAAATTTTTTCTTTTTGATTTGATTATCTTATAATTCTTTTTAAAAGATAAAAAAAAATTTTTTTTTATTAAAGCGTAAATAAAATCATAATAATGAATTAAGTTAGTTAAAAGTTCACCACTTCTGCAATAAATTTCAATTTTTTTGATTTTTTTATTTTTTAAAATGTCCATAAATTGATTTAATATAGACTTTCCCCACACGTTAACAAAAACTTTTATTCTGTGATCTTTTACAATTTTTTCTGCTTTTCTAAAATCTTCTAATTTTGAAAATAAAAATTTCTCAAGAATTAAATACTTAAAATTATTATATTTTATCAAATTTGCTAAAACGTTAAGTCTGCTTGTAGAATATGTAGCAATTATTACTAAGTCAAATTTCTGAAATTTGGGTAAACTATTTAGCTTATTTATTTTACTATTTTTTGCTTTGGAGAAGGTTTTCTTTTTAAATTTTTTATCTACTAAAAAGAACTCACATTTTTTATTTGAATTCATAAAAGATGAAAAATGTGACTTACCCATTTTTCCAAATCCAACAATTAGTATTTTCACTTATTTAGACAAATTAAATTATTCTTTATACTTTTAAAGATATAATGTTTTTATATTCATTTTTTTTTAGTAGTATAAATATTATAATGAAAACTTTGTCAATTATTGGCTCCTCTAATATAGTCGATCAACACATAGAATGTGCAGAGAAATGCGGATTTACTTTAAAAGATATATGCACAACAAATAAAAAGTCTAAGAATATTTCTTACCTTATAAAAAAATATGATTTTAAAAATGTATATTTTGATTGGAAAAAAATGCTCAAAGAACATAAGAAAAAAAATAAAAACGAATACCATCACTATTTAATTGCCCCAAGAATTAAGGATACAGACTTGATATTAAGCAATTTTATAAATTTAAATAAAAAAATATTAGTAGAAAAACCTATATCATTAAACTCATCTACTTTAAAAAAATACTATAAATTTAACAATTATATACACGTAGGTTATAATAGAATTTTTTATGACTCAATTTTAAATTTAAAAAAATTAAAGATAAAAAAATCTCTTATACGAGTTTTTCTTCCTGAGAATAATATTGACAATTTTAAAAAAAATAGCTGCCATATTATATCAATTTTGGTTTTTTTATTTGGAGAAATAAAGTTGATAAACAAGATTAAAACAGAAAATTTTATTGTTGTAAACTTTGAAGACCAAAAAAAAAATTTAATAAACTTAGAAATTTTTTTTAAAGCGTCAGACAATTTTTCATTAACTATTTATAATAAAAAAAATACCCACTTATTAAAGCCTATAGAAAATTATAAATATTATAATGATATAAAAAGATACAAGTTAAATAAAGATACTCTATTTATACCAAAATTAATAAAATCAAACAACGAGTTTAAAAAAGATAAATTTAAGCCAGGTTTTTTAAAAATGTGGAAATCATTTAAAATGTCTGATAATAAATCTCATCCAAATAACATTATTTTTGCTTATAGAGTTATGAAAATTTGTGAAAAGATAATTAAATGAGAGATTTTTTATTATCAAATAAACGATTGAAAAATATTTTAAATTACGAAAAAAAAATTGGTAATTTTTTTCTTTATACAAATTACAAAGTAAAAATTATTCGTCACAAAAATAGTGAATTTTTTTTATTTGGAAAAATTTACGAAAAATTCAATAATACTAATCCTAATTCAAGTGTTTCTAAAGATGGAAGATATTGTTTAGTCAAAATAAATAAGGACAATTCAGAAGTCTCGTTAGACCAGTTTTCGAGAATTGATATTTATTACTCAAAAGGTAAGAATAGTTTTTATATTTCCTCTAATTTAAATCTTATATTAAAAAAATTGAACTCATTTTCAATAAACCAATTAGCTGTAGCTCATTCAATAAATGTAATTGGTATTCGACCTCCAAAAAAAGATACTTTCTTTAATGAAGTATATAGAATAGGGGTTGATGAGATTTTAAAGATAAAAAAGAAAAAAATATTTTTATTAAAAAGAAAATTTAATGCTCTATCTACTACTAAATATGACGATTCTAAAATTAAAGAATACTTTGAAATACAACAAAATTATCTCAAAAATTTGGGAGGAGGTACTAAAAAAAATATATATATGTCATCTGGCTTTGATAGTTCCTACCTAGCTGCAAATCAAAAAAGTATTTATACAAGCAAAAATATTGCTGGTCATACTGTTATCCAAAAAATATCGAGAAGGAGTAAAATTTATAATATTTTTGAACTCAATCGAATAAATAAATTAAAAAAACATTTTAACTTTAAAGTTAAATTGACTGAAATAAATTTGGTTAAAAACTTTTCAAAATATTCAGAGAATATTTCAGAAGTATGTGGAAATAGAATGATGACCAATACTTTAGCTGCCTTTATGCATTATAAATTAGCAAAATCGACTAAAATGACAAATTTCTCAAATGAAGTATATGCTGGTGAAGTGAGTGATGGTGTTCATAACTTTGGTTTTTCCCAATTCTTTTCTTTAATTGATCATGAGTCAAATGGTTTCAGAGAGTATTCTGATAAAAAAATGTGTTACCTTTATTCACCTTCTTTTTTTAGAAAAATTCAAAATAAAGAGCATTATAAAGATTTCATATTTAAAGAAATCAGTTCAAAGAAATATAATAAAGTTAAAAATTTAAATCAATTTGATTTTAAAAATATTTTTTATGACTTATGTAATAGTTTATTTAATTCAAACTCAAGACTACCACTTAACAAAGAAAATAATAATATATTCAAGGACAAACTTAATCATGATTTATTTGAAAATCTAAAAAGAAATTATTTTTCTACTGTAAGTATTCAAAACCCTAACCAAATTTACTCTGCATTTACTTATTTATATAACTCATTTCATTGGCAGGCGTCGACAATATGTACAATGTATAACTTTGCAGATTTATATGATCTTGAGATGTATTTGCCATATTGGAATCCAAAACTTCATAATTTTTTATCAAAAATGCCTGAAGAATGGGGAAGAGGCTTAGAAGTTAAAAATATTAAATATCCATTAAAAGAAAGTTTTAGAAGGTATTTTAATTATCCAAAAATTCTTGAGGAGGGTTATCATTCTTACATGTATGATGTTAAAAAATATTCAGATCCAATTTTAGAAATAATAATCAATCCAGAAACAAAAAAATATATTCTTCAAATTTTTAAGAGATATCACCCTTGTGATTATTTAAAGACTGAATACTACGATAGAAATCAGGTTTATAAAATTTTACAAAAATACAAAAGAGGTTTGGATATCAGTAATAATTCAAATCAAATATTTAGATTGTATAATATAAGTAAGTTTTTTTACGATATAAAACTAAATTAATGAAAAAAATTTTTTTAATAGGGGAAGTTGGGATAAACCATAATGGAAGTTTAAAGTTAGCAAAAGATATTATATTAGCAGCAAAAAAGTTTGGATTTGATGCAGTCAAATTTCAAAAAAGAAATCCAGAAATATCAACGCCAGATAATAAAAAAGAAGATATAAGAAATACTCCTTGGGGATCAATGAGTTATCTAAATTATAAAAAAAGAATCGAGTTTTCAGAAAAACAATACATTGAAATAGACAAATTTTGTAAAAAAATCGATATTGAATGGTTTGCTAGTGCTTGGGATAAGGACAGTGTAATTTTTTTGAGAAAATTTAATTTAAAGTACCACAAAATTTCATCAGCAATGATTACAAACTATGAACTTCTTGATTTTATTGCAAAAGAAAAAAAAACTACTTTTATTTCAACGGGTATGTGTAAATTAATAGATGTAGAAAAAGCGGTAAAAATATTTAAAAAAAATAAGTGCAAGCATATTCTAATGCATTGTGTCTCTACTTATCCAGCCAAGGAAGAGGATTTAAATTTAAATATGATCAAAACCCTGAAAGATAAGTTCAAATGTGATGTTGGATACTCTGGACATGAAAAATCTGTAAATCCAAGTTTATATGCTGCTGTTGCTGGTGCTCGATATATAGAGAGACACATCACTGTGGATAGAACACTTTGGGGAACAGACCAATCAGCGTCATTAGAATTAAATGGAATGGCATTACTTTCCGAAATGATAAAAAAGATTGACAACATAATGGGTGATGGAAAGAAAAAGTTTTTAAAGGAAGAAAAAACTAAACTTTCCTCACAAAAATATTGGTAGAAAATAATTTGATAGATTATTTAACTTTAATACCCGCAAGAAAAAATTCAAAGAGAATTAAAAGAAAAAATATTGTTTTGATCAAAGGAAAAGAATTAATTAAATATACCATTGAACAAGCTATTGGTTCAAATCTCAGAAAAAATGTGATTGTGAGCTCTGATGATGAAAGAGTAATTAAGATTAGTGAAAAATATAAAGTAAAATGTTTTATGCGTTCAAAAAAGCTAGCTGTTGATAACGCTACAACAGAAAGTGTAATTAAAGATATTTTGCAAAAAAAGTTTGGTAAGAATTATATTAAATTCGTAAAGAATATTATTTTACTTCAAGCGACAAGTCCTTTGAGAAAAATTAAGGATATAAAAGATGCTATAAAGTTTTACGAAAAAGGTAAATTTGATTCTCTATTTAGCGCATATTTATCAAAAGAATTTGTTTGGAAAAACATTAAGAAACCTAAAAGTATAAGCTATGATTATAAAAAAAGATTAAGAACTCAAAATATGGAGGAATTGATATTCGAAAACGGTGCAATATTCATATTTAAAGCAAAAGGTTTTAAAAGATATCAAAATAGATTGTTTGGAAAAATCGGAGTCTTTTTAATGAAAAAGCATCAATCTATAGATATAGATGTTCCTGAGGATATTAATTATATCAATAAGCTTATTTAATAAAATTTTTTTCAGTGCATAAATCAAGCCAATTGAGCTA